>JADEYI010000554.1_pt1 | contig 47934 bp, 44 predicted proteins | sample 8542331 | NCBI WGS metagenome assembly JADEYI01 (sample SAMN16510988, study PRJNA670497) | mine drainage metagenome | isolation source: biofilm near Copperflume 1 | place: Germany: Marsberg coppermine Kilianstollen | collected 2018-02 | reverse complement strand
CGGCGTGGGGCCGCGGCGGCCGGCAGGCGGCGTGGGGCCGCGGCGGCCGGCAGGCAAAGCGGAATCGGACGGCATGGCGTCAACGGTACCGCAGGCTAGACTGCGCCGATGACCGACTCGATCGCCGCCGCTCCCCTCCCCTTCGTCCCAGACTTCCACGCGCGGATCGGCCCTGGCAGGCTCGCCGTCGGGACGTGGCTCACCCTGCTCGACCCCACCGCGACCGAGGTGATCGCGGGAGCCGGCTTCGACGTCCTCATCGCCGACGGCGAGCACGGCCCGGTCGCGACGGACGACCTCGTCCGGATGCTCATCGCGACGCGGTCGGTGGGCGTCCCGATCCTCTACCGGGTCGCCGCGAACGAGCCGGTTCGGATCATGCACGCGCTCGACGCAGGGGCCTCCGGGGTGGTCGTGCCACAGATCAGGACCGTGGCGGACGTCGAGCGGGCCGTCGCCTGGTGCCGCTACCCGCCGGTCGGGCTCCGCGGCGTCGCCCCGCGGCGCGCCTCCGGCTACGGGCGCGGGACGGCCACCTACCTGACCGCGGCGAATGCGCTCATCACGTGTTGCATCCAGATCGAGACCCGCGAGGCGTACGAGGACCTCGACGCGATCCTTGCCGTGCCGGGCGTCGACACCCTGCTCGTGGGCCCGAACGACCTCGCCGCGGCCCTCGGCCACACCGGAGATATCTTCCATCCCGATGTCGAGGCGGCGATCTCCCGGATCGTCGAACGAGCGGGGCTCGCCGGCGTTCCGGCCGGAGCGTGGGCCGCGTCGCCCGCCCAGGCGCGACAGCGCCGCGACCAGGGATACGCCTGGGTCACCGTGGGCGCTGACTACGGGTTCATGGCCGCGGCGGCGGACACCGCCGTCCGCGAGGTGCGCGAGGTGCGCGCCGGTTGATCCGGCTCGCGAGAGGCCGGACGCTGCGCGCGGTTTGTCGAAGGCTGATCGCGACTCGCGGGGGGCCGGAAGCTGTCAGATGCCCGGGTGAGGGCCATCTGTCACAAACGCGGCGCTAAATGGGCGGCGCGCGGTTGGCGGCACTCCACACCCGGCAGGCACTCGGCACCTGCACCCGGCACTCCACACCCGGCAGGGCACTCCGCATCCGGCACGCCGCACCCGGCACGCCGCATCCGGCGGGCGCTCAGTCGAGGGTGGCGCGCTCGTGCCAGTGCGGGATGACCGTCTCGAAGCCAAGGGCGCGGACCTTCGGCTCGAGGGCCACCTGGGCGTCCGGGTCGCCGTGGACGAGGAACACGCGTCTCGGAAAGCCGCGATCGCCTCGCCGCCGGCCGCGCCCGAAGTTCGCCAGCCAGGCGAGGAGTTCCGGCTCGTCGGCGTGGGCGGAGAACCCGCTGATCGAGCGGACCTGGCAGCGCACGTGCCGGACTTCGCCATCGAGCTTCACCGTCGTCGCACCCGCCTGGAGATGTGCGCCGAGCGTCCCGACGCCCTGATAGCCGACGAACAGGAGCATCGCGTGAGGGTCGTCGATGAGGCGGCGCAGATGTCCCACGACCCGTCCGCCCGTCAGCATCCCGTTCGAGGCGACGATCATGTACGGCCGTGGCGCCCTCGCGATCGCCTCGGAAGCCGCCATGTCATTGACGATGATCTGATGGGGGTAATCGAGCGGCGATGCGTCGCGATCGAGGAGCGCCTTCGTCTCGGCGTCGTAGTAGTCCGGGTGATGGCGATACACGTCGGACGCCTTCGAGGCCATCGGCGAGTCGAGGTAGAGCGGCAGCGGTGGGATCGTCCCGGCCTCGAGCAACCGATCGAGCTCCCAGACGACTTCCTGGGTCCGCCCGATCGCGAATGACGGGACGAGGAGCACGCCGTCATGGTCCGCGACGAGCCGGACGGTCTCGGCGAGGATCCTGATGGACTCGGCGCCCGGCTCGTGCTCGCGGCCGCCGTACGTCGACTCCACGAGCACGTACTCCGCCTCCGTGACGACCGTGGGGTCGCGGAGGATCGGCGTCCCGGTCCGGCCGAGATCACCGGAGAAGACGATCCTCGTGTCCGGGCTGCCCGGTCCGCCCTCGACCCGAAGCCGGATGATCGCCGAGCCGAGGATGTGCCCGGCGTCGACGAACGTGGCATGGATCCCGGGCGCGACGTCGATCTCCGTCCCGTAGTCGATGCCGCGGAACGAGGCGAGCGCCGCGCGAGCGTCGTGCTCGTCATAGAGCGGCTCGTCGAGGTCGATGTCGAGTTGTGCCGGCTGGGCCACGAGCGCGTGCTCAGGGTCGCGGGCGCGCACGACCCTGGTCGCGTCGGTCCCGATCGCACCCGGGCCGCCCGCGTCCTCCGGGATCGCCAGGACCGGCTCGATCGTCGTCGGGACGTGCTCGCCCGCCTCCGCCAGCTCGACCGCGGCCTCGAGGTTCGTCTCATCGCGCCGCTCCTCGACCGCGGCCCTGTCCGGGTGTCGCCGCTCCCAGCGCGCGTCGCGCTTCGCGAACTCCTGCTGGAGCTTGCCCGAGTCGAGCAGCACGAGGGTCGCGAGCTCGACGGTGCCACGCGTCGCCCAGATGGGGCCGCCGAACCCCTCCTTCACGACGTGCGGGATGAGCCCGCAGTGGTCGAGGTGGGCATGGGTGAGGAGGATCGCGTCGATCTCGCGCGGGTCGTACGCGAGCGGGATCCGGTTCCTGATCGACTCGTTCGGGCTTCCCTGGAACATCCCGCAGTCGATGAGGATCCGGGCGCGATCCGTCGTCAGGAGGTACTGCGAGCCCGTGACCGTCGTCGCGGCGCCGAGGAACTGCAGCTCGATCGTCACCCTCGTCCGCCGTCCGCGCGTCAGCCGACCGGGATGACGACGAGCGCGTCGACCGCGATGGCGAGGAACAGCAGGCTGAGGTACGTGATCGAGTACTTGTAGAGCCTGATCGCGCCCACGGTCGATGCCTCGGGCGACGTGCCGACGCGCCACAGCCGGTAGGACTGCCAGAGGAAGATCGCGCCGAGCGCGACCGCCGAACCGAGATAGATCGCGCCCATCCGCGCGACGGACCAGAGGACGAGCGAGATCGTGACGAGGAGAATCGTGTAGAGGCCGATCTGTCGCGTCGTCTCCGGGACGCCGCGGACGACCGGGAGCATCGGCACGCCGGCCGCCGCGTAGTCCTTCCGGATGCGGAGCGAGAGCGCCCAGAAATGGGGCGGCGTCCAGTAGAACACGAGGGCGAAGAGGAGCAGTGCCGGCACGCCCACGTTGCCTGTCACCGCGGCCCAGCCGATGACCGGCGGCAGGGCGCCGGCGGCGCCGCCGATGACGATGTTCTGCGCTGTGGTCCGCTTGAGGATCATCGTGTAGACCACGACATAGAACGCGATCGCGAGCAGCGCCAGGAACGCCGAGATGAGGTTGACGAACCAGGCGAGCTCGGCGAAGGCGATCGCGCCGAGCACGATCCCGAAGACGACCGCCCGATCGGGTTCGACCTGGTGGGCCGGCAGCGGCCTTCGGCGGGTCCGGACCATGAGTCCGTCGATGTCGCGGTCGAGGTAGCAGTTGATGGCGTTCGCGCTGCCCGCCGCGAGCGAGCCGCCGACGAGTGTCCACCAGACGAGATCGAGGCGCGGCCAGCCGTGGGCGGCGAGGATCATCGCCGGGACGGTCGTCACGAGGAGGAGCTCGATGATCCGCGGCTTCGTGAGGGCGATGTACGCCCGCACGGTGTCAGCGGCGCTTCGAGGGCCCGTGGCGGACACGCCGGCCGGCTCGCTCCCCCGGCCGTCACCTGCGCCGGAGTCGACGGCACCCGACGCATTCGGGCTCGGACTCATCCGCGCGGTGTAGTACGCGGCGACCGCGAGCGCCGCCATGAGACCCCAGATCGCGGCGCCGAGCGCCAGATGGAGCGTCTGCGCCCACGGCGCGAGCCGGGTGAGCACCTGAGCCCCGCCGATGATGGCCTGGATCGGGAACAGTCCGGCCGCCGACGCGGCGAGCAGGACGAGGACGCGATGCTCTCGCTGCGTCCGCCTGGCGGCGAGCCACACCACGAGGACGACGATCCCGACGACGACGGCGATCCAGCGATGGAGGACCTGGGCGGAGGTCACGCTCGTGAGCGGCGGGAAGAACGTCCCCCCCATGAGCGGCCAGTCCGGGAAGATGAGCGCCGCATCTGTCGCGGTGACGTTGCTCCCGAAGAGGAGGAGGGCGTATGTCGTGGCCGCCCCGAACACGGCGAGGAGGGCGAACCGCTGGCTGCTCCCGCGCCCGGCGATGCGGGCCGGGAAGAAGCTCCTGACAAGGGCGAAGATGAGGACCGCGAAGAGGATCATCGCCGCCGCGAGGTGGGCCGTGACGCTCGGGCCGGAATTGCCGAGGCGGACGGTCTCCCGGCCGAGCCACGCCTGGAAGAGCGCGATCCCCACTGCGGCGATGCTCGGCCAGAGCAGCGACGGTCGGTCGCGATGGTCGGCAAAGGCGAGGATCGCGACGCCCACGACGAGGATGCCGATGACGAAGGCGACCGTCCGATGGATCCATTCGAACCAGACGTTGGCCCCCGCGTCGAGGCCCGGCAGGAACTGGCCGGGGAAGCAGCCGGGCCACGTGGGACAGGCGACGCCCGAATCCGTCGAGCGGACCATCACCCCGATGACGACGAGGATGAACGTCGTCGCGACGGTCGCGGCCACGAGCTTCTGGAAGCGGGTCATCGTCCTCCGGGTCGACCGCGTCGACGTCGTCGACACCCGTCGACGGAGACCGGGACGGGCGGACGCCGGCATTCTACCGCGGGCCTGCTCGAATGCGATCCTGAGAGACGCCCGGGCCCGCGCCGCGTCCCCCGGCTACCATGGCGCCGATGCGTCGCCACGGCCCGTGCTCCATCTCCCCCGTCCTGCTCGCCGCTCTCGCGATCGCCGTGGGCGCCTGCACGGCCGCCTCATCCGGATCGTCCGCCACGTCTGCCTCGTCCGTTCCGGTCGCTGGTGCCTCGTCGGAAGCCCGCCCCACCCGCATCCCGATCCTCATCGACGCCGAGGACGCCGTCGGCCCGGCCCGCTTCCTCTTCGCCCTCGCCGATCAGCAGAACGCCCCGATCGGGGCGCCGGATCTGCCGGCCACGGTCGCCTTCTACGACCTCGCGAAGTCGTCGACGACTCCCACGGCCACGGTGGACGCGACGTTCATCTGGGCGATCCAGGGTCAGCGTGGCATCTATGTAGCGGACACGACCTTCAATGAGGCCGGCGACTGGGCCGCCGCGTTCACGACGACGAAGGCCGGGCTGACCGAGACCACCCGCGTCCAGTTCCAGGTCGTCGCGAAGTCGTCGACGCCGACCGTGGGCGCAAAGGCGCTGGACACGCTGACGCCCACGCTCGCCGATGTCGGCGGCGACGTGGCGAAGATCTCCACCGATACGACGCCCGACCCAGCCTTCTATCAGACGTCCGTCCACGACGCACTCGCCGCCCACAAGCCGTTCGTCCTCGTCTTCGCGACACCCGCGTTCTGCACGAGCCGGCAGTGCGGCCCCACCCTCGACGCGATCAAGGCGCTGTCGAAGACGGAGCCGGCGATGACGTTCATCAATGTCGAGCCGTACAAGCTCCAGTTCGTCGGCGGCCGGCTCCAGCCGATCCTCGATGCGAATGGCCAGCTCCAGGCGACCGATGCGACGAACGCGTGGGGCCTCCTGACAGAGCCCTGGATCTTCGTCGTCGACGGGTCGGGGATCGTCCGCGGATCGTTCGCCCTCATCGCGAGCGACGCGGAGCTCAAGGCCGCGATCGCCATCACGCTCCGGATCCCCTAACCGTCGGCGAGGTGGTAGACGACGAACTGCCCGTCCACGACGGTGAAGGAGACGACCACCCGCTGGAGTGACGCCTGGTGCTCGGCAAGATGGCCGGGCGGGAACTGCGCCGGATCGTCGAGACGGCCGATGACGAAGCTGATCGTCGTACCGTCCGCTGTCCGGAGGGTGAAACCCTCCACCTTGTCGAGTCCCGCCGATCGGACGTTCGTGATGATGCCCGTCACGGGGGAGGTGACGGCCGGAGCGCTCACCGCGGAGGACGGCGAGGGGACGGAGGCGCCGGTCGGCGTGCCGCCACCGGAGCAGGCGGCGAGGATGACCCCGGCCACCGCCGCGGCGACGACGACGCCGCCTCGCCGGAGGACGTGTCGACCACCGAGCGACGCAGTCATCGACCGCCTCCGGTCTCGCCAGCGCCCTCGCGAGCGGCAGCGCCGGTGCCGGTGCCGATGCCTGTGCCCGTGCTCCCGGGAGCGTGGAGCGGCAACCCCTCGGCGCACCTCGGACACGTCGCGGGACCCGGCTCGTAGGTCGGGACGTCGAGCGTCCAGAGTGCCTCGAGGGGGTAGCTCCGGCCGCTAAGCGGCGAGATGAGCGTGGACAGGCCGCCGCTCCGGTCGGCGAGGACCTGGCAGCCGACGATCTCGCCGCCGAACGCCTCCACCGCCGGAAGCATCGCGAGGAGCGAGCCGCCGGTGGTGAGGATGTCATCGACGAGGAGGACCCGCTCGCCGGGCGCGATGCGGAACCCGCGCCGGAACTCGCGCCGCTTCGCTCCATCCGATCCGGTCACCTCCTCGGCGAAGATGCCGCGGACGCCGAGCTGGCGGGCCGTCTCGAAGGCGAGGATCACCCCACCGGTCGTCGGTCCGGCGACGAGGTCGATGGTCGATCCGCCCCCGCCGTCGCGGGCCCGGGCCGCCCAGAATCCACACAGCTCGCTCGTCGCCGTCGGATCCTGGAGGACGAGGAACTTCTCGAGATAGCGGTCCGAATGGCGCCCGCTCCTGAGCTGGAAATGGCCGTCCGTCAGGGCCCCGGACCGGCGGAAGAGGGCCTCCGTCCGGGCGCCGATCGCCGCGCGCGCGGCGAGGTCCACCGTTCGCCGGATGGTGGTCATGCCCGGGTGCCGACAGCGTCGATCACGGCCGGTACTCGACACCCTTCGCGGACGGGACCCCGGGCTTCGCCGGCAGGGCCGTCCCGATGAACGGGCGATACGAGGCGTGACCGGCCCGGGCGGCTGCTTCGGCGAGCTGGCCGACGAGGCGGACCGGCAGGGCCGGATCGGCGAAGATCGCCGTGCCCACCTGGACCGCCACCGCCCCGACGGCAAGGAAGTCGAGGACGTCGGCGAGCTCGGTCACGCCGCCGATGGCGACGATCGGGATGTCGACGACCTGGCGGACCTCGTAGACGACCCTGAGGGCGACGGGCTTCACGGCCGGACCGCTCAGCCCGCCGAACACGTTGCCAAGGAGCGGCCGGCGGCGGTCCGCTGAGACCGCGATGCCGGACAGGGTGTTGATCGCGGTGAGCGCATCGGCGCCGGCGGCTGCGATCGCCCGAGCGATCGGTCGGACGTCCGCGACGTTCGGCGACAGCTTGACGAGGAGCGGCAGGTCCGTCGCCCGGCGGACGGCGGCGGTCACCGCGCCGGCGGCGCTCTCGTCGATGGCGAACTGCAGCCCGCCCCGCCCGACATTCGGGCAGCTGATGTTCAACTCGATGCCGGCGACGCCGGGCACGCCGTCGAGCCTCCGAGCGATCTCGGCGTAGTCCGCGACGGATTCGGCGGCGATGTTCACGATCACCGGCGTCCGCCAGGTGGCCCAGAGCGGAGCGTACCGCTCCACGACCGCGTCCACCCCCGGGTTCTGGAGCCCGATCGAGTTGAGCATCCCGCCGGGCGTCTCGCTCACCCGCGGCGTCGGATTGCCGATCCGCGGCCTCAGCGTCGTCCCCTTGCAGCAGATCGCTCCGAGCCGACCGACCTCGACCACGTCGCCGTACTCGATCCCGTAGCCGAACGTGCCCGAGGCGACGAGGATCGGGTTGGCGAGGACGAGTCCGCCGCGCGTGGGCGCGAGATCCACGGTGAGATCCACGGCGGCGGCCGCACCGGAGATGGCCACGATGCCGCCAGTCACGGACTCGCGGGCGGACCCCCCGGTCGGTCCGCCGTGGATCGCCGTTCGCGCGGGTTCCACCGCTCGCGGGGCCCCGGCTCCCTGGCGAGCGCCCGTCGAGACCATCGGGCTCTTGAATCGTCGCACCGTCGGCGTCCGCCTCGTCTGCCCCGCGACCGTGCCCGAACCCTGGGTGACGACCCGCCGCTTCGCCTTCACCAGCCGGCCTCCCAGGCGATCTCGTCGCTCGCGAAGACGGGTCCCTCGCGGCAGACGCGCTGCGGGGTCCCACCGACACCCATGACCACGCAGCCGAGGCACGCGCCAACGGCGCAGCCCATGTTCTGCTCCATCGACACCTGGAGGAACGCCTTCCGGCGGGCCTGCGGCGAGCCGATCGCCAGCGGCCTGCCGCCGCCGCGCTTCCGGCCGAGCTTCGCGACCCCGAGTCGCGCCCGACGGCCGACGGCGAGGCCGGCGAGCGCACGGAGCATCGGCGCCGGGCCGCAGGCGAACGCCTGGTCCGCCCATGCCTCGTAGTCGGCGACGAGCTCCGTGACGAAGCCGTGGTGGCCGAGCGAGCCGTCATCCGTCGCGACGACGTACTCGACCTCGTCCGGCAGGAGACTCGACGGGTAGACCTCCCGGACGCCCGATGCGCCGAAGAGGACGACGACCTGGCGTCCGTCGCGGATCGCCTCATCGGCGAGCATCCGCACCCCGGCCATGCCGAGTCCTCCGGCCACGAGGAGCAGGTGGCGGCTCCGTGGGTCCACCTCGAACGGCCGACCGAGCGGTCCGAGCATGTCGATCGAATCGCCGGGCCGGAGGCGGGTGAACCATTCTGTCCCCCGGCCGATTGTTCGAAAGTGGATCGTCATCGTGCCGGTGGCCGCGTCCACGGTGTTGAACGAGAACGGTCGCCGGAGGACGAGTCCGGACCAGTCACCGGTCCGGACGTGGACGAACTGGCCGGCGCGCGCTCCTGCCGCCATGGTCGGGGCGTGGTACGACTGCAGCCACTGCCCCGGCAGGATCTCGCGGCTTTCGACGAGTTCGGCCGCGACGAGCCGCATGCTCACCCGCGATCGACACTCCCGCTCGCCGACGTGTCCGCTGCGCCGGCCTTCGCGTCCACGCCCGCTGCGCCGGCCTTCGCGTCCACGCCCGCTGCGCCGGCCTTCGCGTCCACGCCCGCATCCTCGGCCTCGTCCGCGTCGGCGTCGTCATCCGGGTCGCCGTCGCGGGCGTCGGGCGCGATCGCCGGGAACGCCTCGGCGAGCGCATCGGCGAGGTCGCCGAAGACGTCCGTCGGATCGTAGAACTCGACGAGGTCGTCCGCCGTGGCGAGGGTCCGCCATTCACCGGATTCGTCGTCCGGGATCACCTCGCCGCGGAAGGATCCGCCGCGGCCGAGGGTCAGCCGCTCGTCCTCGTCGTCGACGATCGTGACGTCGCCGAGGACCGCGGAGATCGGCTCGGCCGCCTCACTGAACTGCTCGAACAGGCCGGCTTCCGTCCGCTGGCTCCGGTCCTGGAAGGCGAGGGCCAGGTCGTAGAGACGGTGGGCCGCCTCCTCCTCGCTCGAGGGCGGCGTCGAGTCGATCTGGCCGGCAGCCCACGAATCCGCGGCTCCCGCGTACGGATCCTCCAGGCTGATGCTGTCGGTCGGGGAGACGTGGGCGGTCTCGAACAGGTCGCCGGTGGCCGTCGGTTCGGCCTCCAGCCCGGCGGCCTCGCGCGCTGCCTCGGCGAAGGCGGCATACAGGTCCGCCGGGTTGTACAGCTCGATGAGTTCGCCGGCGGTCTCGACGACCTCCGTCTCGCTCACCCACTCGCCCGTCTCGCCGTCCTGATACCGGCTCCGACTGCGGAACGTCAGGTCCGGCGCGATCGACAGATAGTCCGGATCCTCGTCGATGAGGGTGAGGCCGCCGATGTCGCGGATGCGTGCCCCGTGCCGATCGAGGAAGCGGCGGAACTGTTCCGTCGCCTGAACGAGGAAGTCGGCGCGCTCGAGGGCGGCATCGGCCGCGAGCTCACCGAGCAGGTCGTTGTGGCTCGTGTCCATCGTTGCCTCCTTCGTCCGCCGTCACCGGCTAGCCGTGGTACTCGAGATCCGGGCCCATCCGCTCCCGGAGGAACATCGAATGATGACGCTCGAACATCCACTCGCCTGCCCGGTGGCCGAGCGTGCGGGTGGCCTCGTCCGCCTCGAGCCGGTCCAGCGTCGCGTAATCGGGCAGGTCGAGGAGGATGACGTTGTCGAAATCCCAGCCGTGGGCGACGTTGTACCAGCCGAGGAAGCGGATCCCGAACTTCTCCTCGTACTCGCGGACCTGGCGCGGGAAGAGGGTCCGCATGAAGAACTTGAAGAACGGGTCACGGCCGCGGCGGACGGTGAAGTAGGTCGCGAGCACGGGCACGAGGCTGGCGTCTCCGCTGGGTCTGGGGTTGGGGCGGCGGCTATTGTCGCACGGCGCTGTCGGGCGTTCGGCCATCGTCCTGCTCGGGCGGGCCGGAGGTGTCGGGCGGGGCGGAGGTGTCGGTCGTGGCGGAGCCGTTGGGCGTGGCGGAGGCGTCGGGCGTGCCGGCCTCTTGGATCTCGCCCACCGTCGGCGTCACGCTCGCGAGCGGGCGACGCCGGCCGCGCCGGTCCGCGGCCACGAGCCGGAGCAGGAAGATGATCGTCTGACCGGTCACCAGGAGCAGCCCGATCGTCGCGAACAGGAACGCGGCGGTGACCCAGTCCGGCCAGCCCGCGTTGACCCCGATCGGAGTCAGGACGATGAGGAGGACGAGGACGGCGATCTGGAACCGGAAGCAACCGAGGCCGGGCCCGCGGTCACCGTCGAGGTCGCTGCCCTTGTACGGGACAGCGCGGAGCGAGCTGAGGCTCGACGGGTCGGTGGGCGGGTCGGCGGGCGCCCCTGGAGAGATCGGCGGCGGTTCGTCGCGCGTCGGGTCGTCAGGCGGGAGGAGGCCGGTCACGAAGGGGAAGAGTACGGGAGCGACCCGCAACGCGTCGCCCTGAAGAGAAGTGCGGCGACCGGCAGCCGGCCGGACCAGGTGATCGCCCCGTCCCGGCCGCCGCGCCGGTACCATCCGGAGCCATGCCCCGCGACGATCGATTCGACTGGCACCCCGAACCCGAGCTCATCGGCATCACGGACGAGGCCACCTCACGCCCGGCCCTCGAGCAACTCGGCCATCGAGCCTGGGACGCTGCGCTGGACTACGTCTATCGCGAGGCGTTTCGGCGGGCGATGGGCGAGCCGGCCGACTACGCGGACCTTCGCCGGCTGTTCTTCGAAGGCGGCCCACCCGCCCTCGGCCCCGGCTCCCTCGCATCGCCCACACCCGGCCCTTCCGCCGCCCCGATGGACCCGTCCTCCTCGACCGCGCTGTTCGCCGAATTCCGGGACCGGGTCGCCCCGCACCAGCTCAACGCCTATCACCCGCGCACGCTCAGCTACTTCACCCCACCACCGCTCGCGATGTCGGTCATCGGCGAACTCTTCGCCCAGGTGCTGCAGCAGGGCATCGATGTCTGGCATGCCGGGCCGTCCGGGGCCTTCGTCGAGGAGGAGGTGATCCGCTGGCTCACCGATCTCGTCGGCTATCCACCGCCCGGACGAGACGCCGAGCCTGGGCGGGACGCAGACCACGATCGCTCCCGCGACGCCTTCGGCATCCTCACCTCCGGTGGCGTGATGGCGAACTTCATGGCGATGAACCTCGCCCGCGACCTCCGCCTGGCGGCGCTCCGTCACCTCTCCCACGCACCTCGCGGCCGCGACCTCGAGGGCGTCCGCGTCTACGCGAGCGACCAGACCCACTTTTCGATCGCCCGAGCCCTCGACGAGCTCGGATTCCCGGCGGAGACCCTGAGGATCGTGGCCGCGGACACGGACTTCCGACTCCGCGCCGCCCCGGTCGCCGCCGCGATCGCCGCCGACCGGACCGCCGGCCTCACGCCGCTCGCCATCTGCGCCGTGGCCGGCTCGACGAACACCGGCTCGATCGACGCGATCCCGGAGCTCGCTGATGTGGCCGAAGGTGCGGGTCTGTGGTTCCATGTGGACGCGGCGTACGGCGGAGCGGCCCGCCTTGCCCCGGCGCTCGCCGACCGGATCCCGGACCTCCACCGGGCCGACTCGGTCACCGTCGACCCCCACAAGTGGTTCTTCCAGGCCTACGACCTCGGCGCCCTCCTCGTCCGCCGCCGACGCGACCTGACGGACACCTTCCACCGGGCACCCGAGTACTACCGGGGTGGCGGTCCGGGCCAGGCGCCGGCGGACCTGGACGCCGACCCCGCCGACGCCGAGCTGAACTTCTACCAGCTCGGCATGGAGGGCACGCGCCGCTGGCGCGCACTCAAGCTCTGGCTGAGCTGGAAGCACCTCGGCACGAGCGGCCTCGGCCGACTCGTCGCGTCGAACGTGGAGATCGCCCGATATCTCGCCCGCCGGATCGTCGCGTCGGACGACTTCGACGCGCTGCCGGCCGACCCACCGCTCTCGGTCGTCTGCTTCCGCCACCTGCCTGCCGGCCGGTCGGCAGCCGCGACGATGACGGCCACGGAGCTCGCCGAGCTCGACGCTCACCAGGACCGACTGCAGGTCGCTCTCGAGGCCTCCGGCGACGGCTGGCTCTCCACCACGGTCCTCCGCGGTAGGACCTACCTCCGGGCCGGCATCGTCAACTACCTCACGACGGAGGCCGACATCGACCGGCTCCTGGAGACCCTCCGTCGGCTGGCGGCGACCGACGCCTGATCCGGGGTCGCGTCCGCCCTACCGCCGGCTCCGAGCCGCGAGCCGATCCTGGAGCCGGAACCATTCGCCGGCCAGCGGGAGGAACCACGGACGGCCCTCGAATGGGGCGGGGACGAGCGGGAACCGCAGCGCGGCGAGCGCCGGAGCCGGGCCGCCGCCGAGCCATTCCGCGACCTTCGCCCCCAGGTGGGTGGCGAGGACGACCCCCGTCCCGCAGTAGCCCATCGCGTACGTCACGCCGGCCATCCGGCCGACGTGCGGCATCCGGTCGAACGTGAAGCCCAGCTTGCCGCCCCAGGCGTACTCGATCCGCGTGCCGCGCAGCTGTGGATGGACCTCCATGAGCCCGCGGTGGAGGATCCGGGCGGTCCTCTCGGCGGAGGTCGGCAGGAAGCTCGCCCGGCCGCCGAAGACCATCCGCCGGTCCGCCGTCAACCGCCAGTAGTAGAGGAAGTTCTTCGTGTCGAAGAAGACCCGACCCTTCGGTGACAGCTCCGCGACGAGCTCCTCGGAGAGCGGCTCGGTGGCGATAATGGAGCTGCCGACCGGGATGACCCGCCGACGGAGCGCCGGCACGAACCCGTCCGTGTAGCCGTTCGTCGCGACGATGACGTCGCGGGCGATGATCGGTCCGCGCTCCGTCTCGACGACGACCCGGCCGTCACGCTGGGGTCGCACGGCGAGCGCCCGGACGCCCTCATGAAGGTCCGCGCCGGCGCGGACGGCCGCACCCGCAAGCCCGGCGAAGTATCGGCCCGGGTGAAGACCGCCCGAATCCTCGACGGCGAGGGCACCGAAGTACGCGTCGCTGCCGATCTCCTCCCGGAGCCGCTCGCGGGGGATGAACGAGCACGCGACGCCCGCCGCCTCGAGGGCCCGCTGCGCCGCACGGACACCGTCGAGATGGGCCGGAGCGTAGGCGAGCTCGAGGTGACCACGGTGGACGAAATCGGCCTCGATGCGCTCATCCGCGAGGAGCGCCCGCAGGTAGGCGAACCCCTCGGTCGCCTCCCGGAAGAGGGCCCTCCCCTGCACCTCCCCGTACCGTTCGACAAGCTCCGCCGGTCCCCAGTGATAGCCGGGATGGACGATCCCGCCGTTCCGTGTGCTCGCCCCGGACCCGAGCAGGTTCGCCTCGAGGAGGACGACCTTCGCGCCCTGGCGAGCGAGCTGGCGGGCCGCACTCAGGCCCGTGTACCCGCCGCCGACGACGACGACGTCCGCGGTGTCCGGAAGCTCCCGGCCGGTCCGGTCCGGCTGCTCCGGCATCTGCGCCTGCCAGAGCACCCGATACTCGAGCGCGGCGAAGGGGTCGGCCGTCACCCGCGATCCTCGTAGGCGAGCCTGCCCCCGGCGATCGTCGCAAGCACCCGACCGCCGAGCTCCCGCCCGAGCAACGGACTGTTCCTGCCACGCGTCGCGAGCTTCGCCACGGACACCGTCCACGTCGCCTTCCGGTCGAACACGACGAGGTCCGCCGGCGCGCCCTCGACGAGCCCGATCGGTCTCCCGAGCCGCGACCCGAGGACCCGGGCGGGGCCGGTCGTGAGTGCCGCGATCGCCGTCCCGAGCAAGAGCCGGCCGACATCGACGCCCGCGAGGAGGATGCCGAGGGCCGTCTCGAGCCCGCTCATGCCGTTCGCGGCGAGCCCGAATTCGACCTCGGTGTCGACCACCGTGTGCGGCGCGTGGTCCGTGGCGACGGCGTCGGCGGTGCCGTCGACGAGCGCGGCGAGGCAGGCCAGCGCGTCATCGGCCGCCCGGAGCGGTGGGTTGACCCGCAGGATCGGATCGTACGGTGGCGCCACGAGGACGCCGTCAGCCCATGGATCCCGCGGCTCGCCGTCGCCGTCGACCGCCTCCCACGACCAGCGCCGTGCTCCGGCGAGCCACTCGTCCGTGAGCGCGAGATGATGCGGCGTGACGTCGCACGTCACCGGCAGACCGCGCGCCTTCGCCGCCCGGACGAGCTCGAGCGCCCCCGATGTCGACAGGTGGGTGAGATGGAGTCTCGCTCGCGGTTCGTCCTCGAGGACGTCGGCAAGGACCGCGAGATCGCGCGCCACCGCGCTCGCCTCCGCCGATCGTGGCCAGCCGCGCAGCCCGAGGACCGTCGCGACGACTCCCTCGGACGCCTCCGCGCCGACGGTCTGGTCCGGGTCCTCCGGGTGATCGACGATCGGCAGACCCGCCATCCCGGCGTAGAGGAGCGCGCTGCGGAGGAGGGCGGCGCTGCGGACCGGCGCGCCGTCGTCGGAGAAGCCGACCACGCCGGAGTCAGCGAGTTCGCCGAGTGCGGCCAGCGTCTCGCCGTTCCGGCCGACCGACACGGCACCGTACTGGAGGAGCGTCACGGCCGAACCGGAGGCTCGTGCCGCGGCCGTGACGAGCGCGACGACCCCCGGCTCGTCGGCCGCAGGCTTCGTGTTCGCCATCGCGCAAACCGTCGTGAATCCGCCATGTGCGGCGGCCGCCAGCCCGCTCGCGATCGTCTCGGCGTCCTCGTTGCCGGGTTCGCGGAGATGGGTGTGGAGGTCGATGAAACCCGGGGCGACGACGATCCCGCGATCGTCCACCCCTTCCGCCTCCACGCCCTCGAGCCATGTCACCGCCGCGAGGATCCCGCCGCGCACGACGATCTCGCCCGGTCCCTCCCGACCGGCGGCCGGGTCCACGAGCCAGGCTCGACTGATATCGAGATCCGTCACCGGCCTGCGCCCTCGGCGCCGGCGAGGATGTAGAGGAGCGCCATCCGGACCGCGACCCCGTTCGTCACCTGGTCCGTGATGAGCGAGCGCGGTCCGGCGGCCACGTCGGCGGCGATCTCGACCCCTTCGTTCATCGGACCGGGGTGCATGACGAGGGCGCCCGGCCGGGCTTCCGCGAGCCGTGCCGCGGTGAGTCCGTAGCGAGCGGCGTACTCCCGCAGCGATGGGAGGAGGCCGCCGGCCATCCGCTCGCGCTGGATCCGGAGGGCCATGACGACGTCCGCGTCGCGGAGAGCCGCGGCGACGTCCGAGGTGACGGTCACGCGCGACCCGTCCGCCGCGCCGTGCACACCGCGCCGGGCCCACGCCTCGAAGCCCCGGAGGAGCGTCGCGGGACCGCAGAGCCAGAGATCCGCCCCGGCCGCGGAGAGCGTCCAGATGTTCGAGCGGGCGACCCGCGAATGGAGGATGTCGCCGAGGATGACGACCTTGCGGCCGCGGAGGAACCGCTCCTCCGCACCGGTCCCGAGACGCTCGCGGAGCGTGTACAGGTCGAGCAGCGCCTGCGTCGGATGGGCGTGCCAGCCGTCGCCGCCATTGAGGACGTGGCCGCCGAAGTGTTCCGCGGCGAGATGCGGCGCCCCGGACGTCGGGTGACGCATGACGAGCATCCTGGCCCCGAGCGCCTCGATCGTCCGGACCGTGTCAACGAGGGACTCGCCCTTGGCCACCGACGAGCTCGAGGCGGCGATGTTCACGACGTCCGCCGACAGGTTCTTCGCCGCGACCTCGAAGCTCACCCGGGTCCGCGTCGAGGCCTCGTAGAAGAGGATCGTGACGTTCGTCCCGCGGAGCGCGGGCACCTTGGCGATGGGCCGGGCGAGGACCTCGCGCATCGCGTCCGTCGTCCGGAGGACGAGCTCGATCTCCGCCCACGAGAGGACGTCGACGTCGAGGAGATGGCGATGACGCCACGAGCTCGTGGCGGGCGGGCGGGCGAAGGCGACGGGATCCCCGCCGGACGGATCGGGGGTGCCCGGCCCGGTGGTCGGCGGACCGCCGGCTGGGTCGACATCGATGGCGCCTGGCTCGAGGCCGGCTTCGGCCGACGACTCGAGCCCGAGACTCACCGGATCGCCTCGACGACCGGAGCCTCCGCCCGTCGCTCGATCGCCACGTCGTCGATCCCGTCCGTCTCGGCGAGGTGGACCCTGACGACCTCCTCGCGGCTCGTCGGCACGTTCTTGCCCACGTGGTCAGCCCGGATCGGCAGCTCGCGATGGCCACGATCGACGAGGACGGCGAGGCGGATCGCCTGTGGCCGTCCGAAATCGACGAGGGCGTCCATCGCGGCCCGGATCGTCCGTCCGGTGTAGAGGACGTCGTCGACGAGGACGACGGTCGCGCCGTTGAGATCGAACGGGAGGTCCGTGCCCTTGACGACCGGCTGAGCGGCGACGAGCGAGAGGTCGTCGCGATAGAACGTGATGTCGAGCGCACCCACCGGGAGGCGCACACCCTCGTGCTCCGCGATCGCCTCGGCGAGCCGGAGCGCGAGCGGGACACCCCGCCGCTGGATCCCGACGAGGGCGAGCCCGGACGTGCCGGCCTGCTTCTCGACGAGCTCATGGGAGATGCGCACGACCGCCCGCCGGATCTCGTCGGCTGTCATGATGCTGCGGCCGGTCATCGGAACGTCGCCGCCGCTGTGCGGATCCGCACGCTGCTGGCTCCTCCTTCCCGGCCTCGCGGGACCGGTCGTTAAAGGTCGCTGGAAGGATACCGCGGGTCCGATGGCCCGTGCCGTCGGGGTCGTCGGGCGGCGCCGGGTGGCACCGGCCGGTTGTGGCCAGGCCTCAGTAGACCCCGATGGTCACCGACATCGTGCCCGACCACGACGGACAGCCGCAGACCGCGAAGAAATCCGGCCGGTACAGATCGACGATCCGATCCGTCCCGGCGATGGGCCCGTAGTCGGTGACGACGCGATCGATGCAGCCGCCCGGACCGCATACCCGGATGATCGTGCCGCGCGGCAGTCGCATCGCCGTCGTCCCATTGTCGTAGAACGTCGCGACCCCGCGAAGGGTCGAGCGCGGCGGCTTGATCGCGTAGGCGGCGAGGACGATCGGCTGGGCGGACTTCGGTCGCGCGATCGACAGGCTCGCCGCGGACCCGGCCTCCACGAGCTGGGCGCCCGCCGATAGCGCGCTCGCCGATCGCAGGGCGGCGTCGAGCGGAGGGATCGTCAGGGACGATCCACCGCCTGTCGCGTCGATGGTGACCGATCGGAACGCTGCCGCCTCGAGCGGTCGGTCCGGGCTCGGTGTCCGGGAGCCGACCAGGCCTGGCAGCGCGACCAGCGCGAGGGCGGCGGTGAGCGCCGCGCCCGCGACCAGGTTCCTGGGTCGCACGGAGGAGGACGATACGACTCGTCCGAAGTCCTGTCCAGCGGCGACCCGGATGGGTCAGTGCGTCGGTGCACCAGGCGGGCGACCGCCTCCGCCCGATCGAGCCGTCAGTGCTGGACCACGACCACGGACGCCGCTCCGGTCGCGGCGTGGCTGTCGATCCGGCCGGGATACGCGCCGGTCCAGGCATAGACGACGAGCCGGCTGCCCTGTCCGTCCGGGCCCGATGGGGTCGCCCAGGCGAGGTGGCCCTGATCGATGGCCACACCCGGCAGGACGCCGCTGTCCCGGATCGACGGACCGCTGGGGTCGAGGAGGCCGGTCGCCGGATCGACGCTCACGAGGGCGAGCCGCCCGATCGCGGTGTTCGTCGGGTCGCCGATCCAGATCGCGAGGTGTCGACCTGTTTCGTCCCACTGGAGGTCCCACGGCACGCCCGATGCGGAGCCGATGTCGGCCGGGAGGGCCACCGGGCCGCCCGGGGCGGACGGTGACGGACTCGGAGAGGCGCTGACCTCGGACCCGCCCGATGGCCCAACCGTGAGAGTCGGCGTCGCGGACGGCGACGGCGACGGCGACGGCGTGACCGTCGGGGATGAGGTCGCGGGCTCGCTCGGTGGGGGTGAGGAACCCGAGAGGCCGCTTGGTGCGGGTGAAGGGGCCGGGACCGGCACGGCGCCCGCCTCGAGGACCGCCCACGAGCCGACGACGAGACTCCCCGACGCGGCCGTGTACTCGCCGGTCGCCGGGTCCAGGGCCACGGTTCCGGCCCAGTACGCGACGAGCGAACCGGTCGGATCGACGACCGGGCGCCAGGCCGGCGTCGGCAGGTCGAGCGCCGCCTGGGTCACCGGATCGATGAGGAACGCGCTCGGGACGATGTCGACGACCGGGCTCGGGACCGGACTCGTCGAGGCAGAAGCACCGCCCGATGCCGGGAACGTGACCGGTGTCGGCGACGGGGTGGGCGAGGGGGTCGGCGTGGGACTGGGCGTCGGGCTCGGCGTCGGCGATGCGGTCGGCGTCGGCATGCCGCTCCCTGCCCGACTGCCGACGATCAGCCCGGCGGTCCAGCTCGAGAAGACAGAGCGGTGGTCGGTCGTGATCGGCAGGGCGAGCGGCGAGCCCACCTGCCACGCGTAGATGTCCGAGCCGATCGTCGCAGATACCGGCCGGGCGGTGAAGGCGAACCACGCTCCGTCGGGCGAGTAGGCCGCCGTCTCGCCGAGGACGGTGAGATCCGAGGCGATGGCGAGGACGTTCGAGGCGGTCGGGATCGGCGAGGGCCCGAGGGAAGCGGCGAGCGGGGGCGTGGCAGGTCCGGTCGCGACAGGCGATCCGGACGCGATCGGCGTCGGCGTCTCGATGGCGGCCGGCGAGATGGAGGCCGGCGGGATGGAGGCCGGCGAGATGGAGGCCGGCGGGATGGAGGCCGGCGGGATGGTCGCTCCGGTTGTGCCCGGCGAGAGCGTCGCGGCGAGCGCGAGGGTCGCGGCAGGCGTGGCGGGAGCCGGCGTGGACGGCACGGGGGTCGCGTTCGTGAGGGCGCCGACGTCCATCACGTAGAGGGTGAGCCTGGCCGTGCCGGCCGCTCGACCCACGACCACCACCTGGCTCCGCACCGGTGAGGCATAGACGCTCCGCGGCGCGACGTCGGGGAGCGTGACGCTCCGGGCGTTCGCGTCGATCGACGTGCAGGCCGTCGGCGTCGCGTCCGCGCAGACCTGCCGCACGGCGGCTCGATTGAGGGTGGAGATCCCGTCGGCGCTCGTGGTGAGCCATGCCACGTCGCCGCCCACGACATTGATCGGTGTGGCTGCGGCGCCCGTCCCGGGCGCGAGCACCGCCTCGTGACCGGTGAGCCCGGTCCCGACCGACCACCCGACGAGGGCCACGACGACGAGCGCGACGAGCGCCTCACGGAGGCGCGGCGGGGTTCTCCGCCCCCGGACCCGACGATCATCCGCTCGATCGAGCGCGGCGGCCATCCTCGCCGACAGGTCTCGTGGCGGGAGCGGCGGAACGAGCGCCCGGAGCGCATCCCGATCGGCCCGGTACGCGGCATCGAGATCGCGGCAGATCGCACAGCCGGCGAGGTGGCGGTCGACCCAGCGCTCCTCGACCGGATCGAGCGGCTCCGTCAGCCGGAGCGCGAGACCGACGCGTGCGCGACCGTGGTCCGTTGGTCGCGAGCCCGACATCAGCGTGCACCCCGTTCGGGGTCGGCGGCGCTCGCCGCGGCCCGCTCCGCGGCGAGCGCCCGGCGGAGGCTCTCGCGCGCCCGGGTGAGCATCGCGCGTGCAGCAAGGTGCGAGATCCCGAGCGCCTCGGCGAGCTCGAGACCGGTCAGGTCATGGAGTTCGGCGAGGATGAGCGCGGCGCGCTGTCGCTCGGGCATCCGGAGGAGCGCCCGTTCCATCTCCGCCGAGAACCGGCCCTCGAGCGCGAGGTGCTCGGCGGACGGCGCGGCCCCATGCGACTCGCCGGTCCAGGGGAGGAAGCGGATGATCCGCCGGCGGCGGAACTCGTCGAGGGCGACACGATGCGCGATCTGGTAGAGCCATGCCCGCGCCCGCTCCGGATCCTCGAGCGTGGAGTACGCCCGGTACGCCTTGACGAACGTGTCCTGGGTCATGTCCGCAGCGAGCTCCGGGTCGCGCACCATCCGGGTGAGGAACCCATGGATCTCCGCATGATGGAGCGAGAAGAGGACTTCGATCTGCGCCCGGACGTCGGCGGCGGCGGCCTCGTGCGGTCCTTCGGCTTCGTGCGGTCCTTCGGACGTCACAGGGTGCGCACCAACGGGCTCCGCCACCTCGAGACCGAGCGGCAGGCGTCCAGGCGAGCGCTCCCGCAGCGGGTTCGCGACCGCGCGCGCGACGGCGACCATCGTTCCTCCGGCGACGAGCGCAGGGCATGCCGATCAGGCGGCCGGTGCGCGCTCCGACGTCGAGAGACGCCTTCGACCATGGGCATGTGACGCCGCATGGCGCCTGGGGCCGTCCCGATCATCCGCGGGTCGGACCTCAACCGTCGTGGAGGGAGCGCGCTCCCGTTCGACGAGCCGCGCGGAGCAGCTCGTCGACGGCGTCCTCCGGGCTCACCGGGTTCACGGGCAGGCCGCTGCCGAGCTCGAGGCCGGCGATCTCACGGAGGCGCGGATGGATCTCCCAGTGCCAGTGGAACGTCCCGTCGACCTGCTCGCGGAGGGGCGCGGTGTGGAGGACGAGGTTGTACGGTGGACCGTCGAGTCTGGCGAGGTCGCCCAGGACACGCTGGAGCGAGGCGGCGGTCGCGACGAGGTCGGCGTCGGAGGCTCGCCCGAAGTCCGCGTCGTGGCGTCGCGGCACCACCCAGATCTCGAACGGCGACCGGGACGCGAATGGGGCGAACGCGACGCTCGCCTCGTCCTCGTGGATGAGGCGCAACCCGTGCGCCGGCTCCTCGACGACGAGACGGCACCACGGGCAACCGCCTTCACGGATGACGAAACGGGCCGCGCCGCCGAGCTCCTCGGCGATCCGGTGCGGGACCTGCGGGAGATCGTACAGGTCGAGGCAGAGGTGGTTCGTCCGGGCGCCGGCCTGGGCGCCCCAGTTCTGAACGACCTGGAGGTAGTCGGTCTGGGCGGCGGAGCGGGCGGTCCGGAGCGCGTCGCGGCAGACCCGGAGAAGGTCGCCGGCAAGCCCGCCGTCCACGGCGTGGAGCGGACGATGCTCGTCGGGCGGCGCGATGGCGGTCCGCCAGCTTCCGGCGGCCCGCGCCTTCGAGAGGGCGACCTGGGCGACGCCGCCTTCGAGCTCACGCGCCTCCGCTTCAGTCCCCACGACGTTGAAGGCAAAGTCCTTGAGCGTCCGGAGACGGATGCCGCCTCCCGACGGCTCGGCGCAGTTCTGGCAACGCCCTTCGTCGTCGTACGGCAGGGCAGCGAGGGCGAACCGATCGCGATGGAACGCCCGATCGACGACTGTGGCCACCCACCAGCCGGTGATCGCATCGCGCCGGAGCTCGAACAGGCCCGCCGCCATGGGTCAGCCGCTCGAAGCGGGCTGCCGCGCAAGGCCGGCGGCGAACGCATCGGCGAACCGCGCTCCCGCCCGGGCGACCTCGGCGGCGACCGCGTCCGGCGCGAGGGCAGCGGCATCCCAGCCCGCCTCGACCGCGATCGACGTCGAGACGACGCCCGGCATCCCGCACGGATCGATGAGATCGAAGTGGGCGAGGTTCGGAGCGATGTTGAGCGCGATCCCGTGATAGCTCACCCCGCGCTCGATCCGTAGCCCGAGCGCCCCGATCTTCCTGGCCTCCGTGTGTTCCGGAGCGACCCAGCTGCCGGGGTGGCCGTCGCGCCGTCCGGCGACGACCCCGAACGACGCGCACGTCTCGATCATCGCCGCCTCGAGGGCGCGGACGAGCGGCCGGATGAGGAGTCCGCGGCGCGAGACGGCGAGGATCGGGTACGCGACGAGCTGGCCGGGCCCGTGATACGTGACCTCGCCGCCCCGTTCGACGCGGATCACCTCGATCCCGAGCGCCTCGAGCGCGGCCGGTGAGGCGCGCACGTGCAACGGGTCCGCGCCACGCCCGAGCGTGAGGACGGCCGGGTGCTCGAGGAGGAGGAGCTGGTCCGGGATCCGCTCGAGGATTCGATCCTCGAGGAGTCGATGCTGGAGCGCCCATGCCTCGCGATACGGCACCCGGCCGAGCCAGCGCACCTCGAGCGGCTCGGCCGAAGGCGATCCGGCCCCCACGGCGGTCGACGCCGTCGCCACCGCCATGTCGGTCAGCCGACCGGCAGCGGTTCGAGTGCCCTCAGGGCCTCGGCGACACGCTCGGCCGGATACTCGAAGTCCTCGAGCGAGCCGGAGAGATACCGCTCGTACGCCGACAGGTCGAAGTGGCCGTGGCCGCAGAGGTTGAAGAGGATCGTCGTGGGCCGCCCCTCGTCGCGAGCGCGGAGGGCCTCGTCGATCGCGACCCGGATCGCGTGCGCCGGCTCCGGCGCCGGAAGGATCCCCTCGGCCCGCGCGAACCGGACGCCCGCCTCGAACGTCGATCGCTGGTGGACCGCGCGAGCCTCGATGAGGCCCTGCTCCTTGAGGAGACTGACAAGCGGCGCCATGCCGTGGTAGCGGAGACCACCGGCGTGGATCGGCTCGGGGATGAAGTCGTGGCCGAGGGTGTGCATCTTGACGAGCGGCGTCATCTGCCCCGTGTCGCCGAAGTCATAGCGGTACTGACCCCTGGTGAGCGAGGGCGCCGCCTCCGGCTCGACGGCGATGATCCGCGGCTTCGGTCCGCCGCGCAGGCCGCGGCCGATGAACGGGAACGTCAGCCCGGCGAGGTTCGAGCCGCCGCCGGCGCAGCCGATGACGATGTCCGGTTCCTCGCCGGCGAGCGCCATCTGCTCGATCGCCTCCTGGCCGATGACCGTCTGATGGAGGAGGACGTGATTGAGGACCGAGCCGAGCGCGTATTTCGTGTCGTCGCGGGAGGCCGCATCCTCGACCGCCTCGCTGATGGCGATGCCGAGCGAGCCCGGATTGTCCGGCGTCGCCTCGAGGACCCGTCGTCCATAGCCGGTCGTCGGGCTCGGGCTCGCGACGACCTCGGCGCCGTAGACCTCCATGAGGTTGCGGCGGTACGGCTTCTGGTCGTAGCTCGCCCGCACCATGTAGACCTTGACTTCGAGGCCGAACCGGGCACCGGCGAAGGCGAGCGCGGTCCCCCACTGCCCGGCGCCCGTCTCGGTGGCGAGGCGCTTCACGCCGGCGTCCCTGTTGTAGAAGGCCTGCGCGAGCGCCGTGTTCGGCTTGTGGCTCCCGGCCGGGCTCACGCCCTCGTACTTGTAGTAGATGTGGGCCGGCGTCCCGAGGGCCTTCTCGAGCTGGTGGGCCCGATACAGGGGGGACGGCCGGTACAGGGCATACGCCTGACGGACCGGTTCGGGGATCTCGATCTCGCGATCCGTGCTCACCTCCTGGCCGATGAGGGCCATCGGGAAGAGGGGCGCCAGATCGGCCGGCCCGATCGGCTGTCCGGTACCGGGATGGAGAACCGGCGGCGGCGGGACCGGAAGGTCGGCGACGATGTTGTACCAGGCGCGGGGGATCCGATCCTCGTCGAGGATGTACTTCGTCCGGTCCAGGGTCATTCCCGCGTCCTCCAGCGACTACCGTCTCGAGGGTGCCACTGTGGCACGTCCGCGCCGAACGGCACAAGCGCGCCGTATCCTGCCCCTGATCCTCGAGGCGACACCCACCGGAGGTGCACGATGACGATGCGTTCGGAGCTCGCCGAGGCGCCGGCCGTCGTCCGGCGGCTGCTCGAGTCGGGACGTCGACCCCTCGATCAGCTCGCGAGCGCGGTCGAGCGCCGCGGCGTGGGATTCGTCCTGATCGCCGCCCGTGGCACATCCGATCACGCGGCGACGTACGCTCAGTACGTCCTCGGCGAGCGGAATGGGCTCCCGGTGGGGTTGGCCGCGCCGTCGCTCGCATCGCTCTATGGGCACGGGCCCCGGCTCGAGAACGCCCTTGTCGTGGGGATCAGCCAATCCGGTCGATCGCCGGACGTCGTCGGCGTGGTCGAGGACGGCCGCCGGCAGGGGGCGCTGACGCTCGCCGTCACGAACGATCCGTCGTCACCGCTCGCCGAAGCAGCGGACTTCGTGGTGCCGCTCGTCGCCGGTGAGGAGCGCGCGGTCGCGGCGACGAAGACCTATGTCGCCGAGCTCGTCGCGGTCGCGCTTCTGTCCGAGGCGCTGGCGAGGGTGGGAATCGTCGGCGTCGGGGGCACGGACGACGGCGTCGGTCCTGGCTGGCGCGACGAGGCACTCGAGCGCCTGCCGGCGTCCCTCCAGGCGGCCGTCGACCTCGAGCCCGAGGTCGTGTCGGCCGCGCTGGCGCGGGCCGGACTGACCCGCTGTGCCGTCCTCGCCCGCGGCTACCACTACGCCACCGCCCGCGAATGGGCGCTCAAGCTCAAGGAGGTGGCGGGCGTCGCGGCCGATCCCTACTCGGCAGCCGACTTCGAGCACGGGCCGATCGCCGTGGTGGCGCCGGGCTTCCCCGTTCTCGCCGTCGCCACGAAGGGCCCCGCCGTGCCGGGCATGGCCGACCTGTTCGGACGGTTGCGGGCACAGGGCGCCGACCTCTTCGTCCTCTCCGACGATCCGGCCGTCCGATCCCTTGGCGCCACCTCGATCGCGGTTCCGCCCGACGTGCCGGAGTGGCTCTCGCCCATCGTCGCCATCGTCCCGTGCCAGCTTTTCGCGTACCACCTCGCGCTCGTATCCGGCCGCGACCCGGAGACGCCGCCCAACCTCCGCAAGGTGACGCTCACGCGCTGAGCCCGGAGCTCGTCCTTCGTGCGCGGTGGACCGGACCTGTCGAAGTGACAGGAGCGGTCATGTAACATCAGCGACAGGGTCCTCAGGTGATGACGCCCGCGCCCGGACCCGAGCAGCGACGAGGATGGAGACGGACCCGTGACGTGGACGACAGACGAGTCCCTCGGGACGTCGCCCGGATCCCCGGATCCCGGTCCGCTCGCCGGCCTCCGCGTGCTGGAGCTTGGGACACTCATCGCCGGACCGTTCGCCGGCCGACTGTTCGCCGATTTCGGTGCCGACGTCCTCAAGATCGAGCAGCCACCGGAAGGCGATCCCCACCGCGCGTGGGGGATGTCCGTCGACGGGGCCGGATCGCTGTGGTCGCTCGTCCAGAACCGTGGCAAGCGGTCGCTCGCCCTCGACCTCCACGATCCGGCCTCACGGGCCATCGTGCGCGAGCTGACCCGCGAGGCGGACATCCTGATCGAGAACTTCCGACCGGGCCGCCTCGAAGCGTGGGGCCTCGATCCGGCCGAGCTCCAGAGTGACAACCCACGGCTCGTCATCGTCCGGATCTCCGGCTTCGGACAGACGGGACCCCTACGCGACCAACCCGGCTTCGGGACCATCGCCGAGGCGGCCGGCGGTCTCCGCTATGTGACCGGCGAGCCCGACCGGCCGCCGACCCGCGCCGGCCTGAGCCTCGGCGATTCGATCGCGGCGCTCTACGGCGTCATCGGCGCCCTCGTCGCCATCTTCGAGCGCGACCGGTCGGGGGCCGGGCAGGTCGTGGACGTCGCCCTCTCCGAGGCGGTCTTCAGCCTCCTCGAAGGGATCCTTCCCGAGTACAGCCTCTTCGGACGCATCCGCGAGCGGACCGGCAACATCGCCCACAATTCCGCCCCGACGAACGCCTACCGCTGCTCGGACGGCGAGTACGTCGTCATCGGGGCGAACTCGGACGGGCTGTTCGCTGGGCTCATGGGGCTCATCGGGCGGCCCGATCTCGCGACGTCCGCGGAGCTCGGGACGAACCTGGGACGCGTCCGTCATGCGAATGAGCTCGATGCGGCGATCGGCGCCTGGACCGTCGGTCGCACGCGTGACGAGGTCGTGATCGCGGTCCGCGCGGCGCGGATCCCGTGCAGCCGGATCGCGAGCGTCGCCGACATCGTCGCAGACCCCCAGTTCCAGACGCGGGACATGCTCGTCGAGGTCGTCGATCCGCGGCTCCAGAAGCCGATCCTCACGCCGGGTATCGTGCCGAAGCTCACCCGTACGCCCGGGCGCGTGCGCGGCCTGGGTCCACGGGTCGGCGAGGATCCGAACCCGCGCTGGCGCGACCTCGCCGGACCGATCCGCGCTACGGAGGCGACCGATGCCTGATCCCGCCGATGCACGCCGGCCGTTCGAGGCCGCCGCCTGGGCGTCCGCGCTCACGGATGCGGATGCGGAGCGCGTCTACCTTCGCGGCCGGCCGGTCGACGAGCTCATCGGCCGCCGCTCGTTCGCCGCGACGATCCTGCTCCTCTGGCTGGGCCACGAGCCGGAGGACCGGGCGGCCCGGATCTTCGAAGCCTGCCTCGTCGCCGCGATCGACCACGGTGCCCGTGCCCCGTCCGCCATCGCCGCTCGGACTGCGACGGCGAGCCGATCCGGGTCGATATCGGCGCTCGCCGCCGGGATCCTGTCCTTCGGCCACCTGCACGGGACCGTCGTCACCGGCCTCATGGAGATCCTCGCCGGTCGGCCTGCGATCCCACCGTTCGACGCCTGGGCAGAGGCGGAGGTCGCATCCCGCCGAGCCGTCGGCCAGCGGGTCCCCGGGATCGGCCATCGGAGCCACGAGTTCGATCGCCGCGCCGAGCGACTCTTCGGACTCCTCGCGGAGGCCTATCCGGACGCCGGCGCACCGGCCGCGGTCCAGGCGCTCGCCCGGGCGGTCGGCGCACGAGCGTCGCGGCCCATCCCCATCAACGTCGACGGTGCGATCGCGGCCTGTCTCGATGCGATCGGACTGCCGCCCGTCCTCGGCGACTTCACCTTCGTGGTTGCACGCACCGCGGGCCTCGCCGCCCACATCGCCGAGGAACTCGAGCGCGGCCAGCCGATGCGGACGATCGATCCGTCGCGCCTCGTCTACGACGGACCCGCTCCGACTCGCGTGACCGTGGATGGAGGGCCCCGTCGGAGATCCTCCATCCGTGGACCGTCCATCGATGAATGATCCGGCGGGGCCGGACCCTGCTCTCGGCCGGGCAGCCGGGCTCAGCGCTTCGGTCGGCTCGCGGTGAGGATGCCGAGACCGGCCACGAGGAGGATGACGAGGGTGAGGAGCCAGCCGGCGGCGCCGGCATCGAGTCCCGCCCGGATGACGAGCCAGACGAGCGCGAGGGCGACGATCGAGCCCACGAAGAGCTCCGGCCGGTCGCCGACGAGGAAGTCGTACCAGAAGGCCCCGAAGGCCCGGAGATATCGCACCCGGTTCTCCTACTTGTCGAGAGCGGCGGCCATCGTCGGGCGGATCCGGGCCGGAAGGATCCGGTTCCGGACGTACCACACGGCCGCGAGTGAGGCGACGAGGTAGATGGCGAAGAGGGCGAGGAGGGTGGCGTCGCTCCAGGTCCACACGATGCCGATCCCCTCGCCGGCCCAGAAGGTCCCGAACGTCGTGAGCATGAGCCCGACCGAGAACTTCAGGCCGTTCTCTGGAACGTTGGCGAGCGGGCGATGGACGGCCGCCCCGACGACGAGGACGAGGACGCCGGCCACGGTCGCTCCGAGTGCCGCGGGGCCGAGCTGGCCCGCCGAGGCCCCGAACGTGACGACGATGAAGGCGACCTCGAGACCCTCGAGGAGCACGCCCTTGAACGCGACGGTGAAGCTGATCCAGTCCATGCCCGAGGCGGGGACCGGGGCCTCGTCGCGCATCGCCGCGATCTCCGCCTGGTAGATGGCGGCCTCGTCGTGCTTCGCCTTCGCGCCCGCCGCGCGGAGGACCGCCTTCACGAGCCACTGCAGTCCATAGATGACGAGGAACCCGCCGATGACGAGCCGGAGCACGGCGATCGGGACGAAGAGGACGATCGCCGTGCCGAAGACGCCGACGAGGACGGACAGGACGAGCACGGCGGCAACGACGCCGATGAGGGTCGACCGCCACTGGCGGGTCACCCCGACCGCGAGGACGATGGTCAGGGCCTCGACGAATTCGACGATCGAGGCGAGGAACGCCGGCAGGGCGGCGACCGCAAGATTCACTGCAGCTCTCCTTCGACGTTGAGTGTCACCGAGTAGAATGTGACTGTTAATACATCCACACAGGTATTATGGCGTCAGATGCGATGGCGGTCAAGGTCCGATGAGTGACGACGAGGGGGCCGTATGATGCCCCCGGAACCCGTCCGACCCGTCGCCAGACCGCTTCCGGAGATCGCCATGCCCACGACTCGCCCGACCCGCTTCATGCTCCTCGTCTATCGGATGCCGGCCCGTCCGACCGCGAATCGCGTGTACGTCTGGCGGATGCTCAAGAAGCTCGGCGCCGTCCACCTCCAGCAATCGGTGACCGTCTTCCCCCAGAACAAGCAGATCGCCCATGAGCTCGAGCCGCTCCTCGAGAAGATCACCGACTCGGCGGGCGAGTACCACCTTCTGCCACTCCGCCAGCTGCCGGCCGTCGAGACGGAGAAGCTCGTGGCGCGGTTCGTCGACCAGACGGCCCGCCACTACGAAGAGATCATCGAGAACTGCGAGATCAACTTCACCAAGGAGATCGAGTTCGAGACGTTCCGCCGCAACTTCACGTACGAGGAGGCGGAGGAGATCCGCATCGAATACGAGAAGATCGTCGGCTGGTTCGAGCGAGTGAGCCAGCGCGACTGGTTCGGCGCCCCGAACCGTGATGCGGCCCTCGGTTGGCTCGAACGGTGTCTGCGCCTGCTCGAGGGCTTCGAAGCCCAGGTATTCCGGACCCAGGCGGCGGCCGACGAACGGCAGAGCTCGTCGCGCGAGAGTCCGGCCGGCCGGTCCGCCCGCCGACCCGGCCGCCGTCGACGGGCGACCTCACTCTCGAGCGCCGGCCTCCGCGTAGCCGCCGGGCCGCGGGAGGATGCGGCGGATCCGGACGAGCCCGACCTCGCGGACGCCCCGGACGCCGAGGGTCTCCCGGTCCACCACGGACGGTCGGCCATCGACGGCGGCGTCTGAGGCTCATTTGGGAGCTGGACTGCCCGACAGCGGCGAACCTGGCAGAGATCCGGCGAGGGACCGGCGCCTCAGCTTCGCGCTCCTCGCCGTCAGTGCCCTCGCGATGGGCGCGGTGGCGGCGGCCCGGCCGATGGTCTCGTACGCCGCCCTGGCGATCCACGCTCCCACCGTGGCGCTCGGCGTCATCGCGTCGGCGTTCGCCCTGGTGCCCGTCGTCGCGGCCATCCCGCTCGGGCGATGGATGGATCGGTTCGGGGCGGCGCCGTTCCTCGCCGGTGGAACCTTCCTCATCGCCATCTCCTGCCTCCTCGTACCGTGGCTGGCGAGCGTGCCGGGTCTGGCGGCCGACCAGATCGTCCTCGGTCTCGGTCAGGTGCAGGTCGCGATCGCCGCGCAGGCGCTCATCGCCCGACGTGTCGCCCCACACAGCTACGACGGTGCGTTCGGCTGGTTCACCGTCGCGGTCTCGCTCGGCCAGCTCGTCGGCCCGCTCACGGCGGGCCTCCTCATCGGGGAGGGTCAGGTCGGGCTCGCGAGCCTCGTTGGCCCGTTCCGTGTCGCTGGCGGCGCCGGCCTCATCGGTCTCGGGCTCGCAGCAGCCATCTGGCTCCACGATCGGCGTCATCCGGCCCCGGCTGCCAGCCGGCGTCCGGATGACGGCCCCGCAGGCCTGCCCGCAGGATCCCGCCGGGCCCGCCTCGGGCGCGTGGGTCCGGTCCTCCTCGTCAGCTCCTCGCTCGTCGTCACGGCTGACGCGCTGAGCGTCTATCTCCCGGCCCTCGCGCTCCAGCGCGGGATCGCCGGGCCGGTCGTGGGCGCGCTTCTTTCCGTTCGCGCCGGCGCCTCGATGCTCTCGCGTCTCGCGCTGGGGCGGCTCGCCCGCCGGCTCGGGCGTCGCCGCCTTCTCATGGGCAGTCTTGCGATCTCCGGCCTCGGCCTCGCCGCGCTGCCGCTCGTCGCCGACCCGCCGATCATGGCGATCCTCATGGTCGGGACCGGTCTCGGACTCGGCATCGGCCAGCCGCTGACGATGTCCTGGATCGCCCGCGACGCGATCGCCGGGCGCCAGGGCGCGGCCCTCGCGATGCGGATCAGCGCGAACCGCGTGGGCCAGCTCATCGCCCCCGCGACGCTCGGCGTCATGGCGTCGATCGGCGGCGTGCCCGTCGTGTTCTGGGCCCTCGCCGTGCTCCTCTACTCAGCCGGCGGGCTCGCCGCGCCGGTCTCGTTCGAATCCGCTTCGTGATCCGGCCCTGGATCAGCCGAGCGCAGCACGAAGTCGTTCATCGGTGAATTGTCCGCGGATGCAGGGATGTTCCGGCCGCACCCGTGCTCGGGCGAGCGCTCCCGCGTGGGTCCGGACCTTCCCGCCGACCGGAGCCCGGATCACCACGCTCAGGGGCGCGCGCCCTCGCTCAGGCGCTCGCGTCGAGGTTGAGCCCGGTGCCCGGGTCGAAGAGCTGCACGTTGGCGAGGTCGAGGTGCAGTGACAGCGGTGAACCGGGCGTGAAGAATGGCTCGCCGGCGAATTTGCCGACGAGTTCCTGGCCGCCCACCCGGACGTGGACGAGCGTGCTCGGACCGAGGTACTCGATGAAGTCCGTCTGGCCGCGGACGACGCTCCGGTCGCCGTTCGAGCCGGCGTCGAGGTGGAGGTCCTCCGGTCGGACGCCGAGCAGGAGCCGGCGCGCACCACCAGAGGCAAGGGCCGACCGTCGGCCCGTGGGTACCGGCAGATCGATCTGATCGCTGGCGAAGGCCGGACCGGTCGCGCCGTCCCGCACCTCCACCTCGAGGAGGTTCATCGGCGGGCTGCCGATGAACCGGGCGACGAAGGCGTTCCGCGGATGGCGATACAGCTCCTCCGGCGTCGCCACCTGCTGGATGACGCCGTCGTGGAGGACGACGATCGTCTCGCCAAGCGTCATCGCCTCCGTCTGGTCGTGGGTCACGTAGATCGTCGTCGTGTGGTGTCGCTCGTGGAGGCGACGGAATCCCACCCGCGTCTGTGCCCGGAGCTTCGCGTCAAGGTTCGAGAGGGGCTCGTCCATGAGGTAGACCTGGGGCTGCCGGACGATCGCCCGTCCCACCGCGACGCGCTGCCGCTGACCCCCGGACAGCTGACGGGGGAACCGGCTGAGGAGCGGTTCGAGTTCGAGCTCTTCCGCGGCCGCGGCGACTCGTTCCCGGATCTCCGGCGGTCGGAGGCCGGCGAGCCGCAGGCCGAAGGCGAGGTTCTCGAAGACGGTGAGATGGGGAAACAGCGCATAGGACTGGAAGACCATCGCCACATCGCGCTCGCGGGGCGGCAGCATCGTCACATCGCGGTCGCCGATGAAGACTCGCCCGGTCGTCGGCGGCTCCAGCCCGGCGATGATCCTGAGCGCGGTCGTCTTGCCGGATCCGGACGGGCCGACGAACACGACGAAGCGCCCGTCGTCGATCGTCAGGTCGGTGGGCTCGAGCGCGGCGACCGCCTCGATGCCGGCCCGCCGGCGATCGAAGCGCTTCCCGAGCCCCTCGAGTCGGACCTGGGCCACGGTCAGGACCGTCCGGAGGTCGGCTGGAGTGCGGCGATCAGGTCGCGGACGCTCGGCAACGCCTCGATCCCATCGACGAGCTCGATGACTCGCGCGGCCGCGGCCGGCTCGAGAGCCGTTTCGAGGCACTCGCGGACCTTTGCATCGAACACCTCGGCGGACATGGGGTTCGCCGGATGACCGACACCGAGGTCGCCCTCCGCGAACAGCTCGCGACCGTCCTTCAGGCCGATCGTGATCCGGCTGAGCATCCGCGCGTAGCCGGCCGCCTCGCAGACCGGATCCACCTCCATCGAGACGCGGCCGATCATCGTCTGCACGTCGGGTTCCCGGACGACCTCGTCGCGGTACTCGGCGATGCCCGCCCGACGCCGGAGGAGGAGGATCGCCATGCTGAATTCCATGCTGAACTTCGCCTCGAGGGCGGTCCACGGCCGATGGTGGATGAGGGCGTTCGGCATGTTCGCGTTCGTCCCGACCCGAACCCACTCGACCGCCTCCGGGGCGAGGTCGTGGCGCGCGATGAGGTCGCTCATGACCGCCATCGCGGGGTGCGTGAGCGAGCCGCCCGGATGCGGTTTGATGGAAACACCCGGATGGAGGTAGAACCACGGGTCGCCGAGACGACCGTGGATGAGCTCCAGGGCGGGGGTCCCGCCCATCGCCGAGAAGAAGCCGCGCGGCGCCTCCAGGATCCCGGCCGCGGCGGTGAACCCGTCCCGGGCGAGGAGCGTCGCCTCGAGGCCGTGCTGCGCAGCACGCCCCACGTGGAGCGGCTTCGTCATCGTCCCGAAATTCTCGCGGAGGCCGGCCGCCTGACTCGCCGCGATGGACGTCGCGCGCGTCGTGGCCTCGTCGTCAAGCCCGAGCAGATTCGCCGACCCGAGCGCCGCGCCGATCGTGCCGACCGTGCCGGACGAATGAAGGCCGCGCTGGTAGTGGGCCGGATTCGACGCATCCGAGATGCGACATTCCGCCTCCGTCCCCGCGACGAACGCGGTCAGGAGCGCCCGGCCGTCAGCGTCGGCCGTCTCCCCCACCGCAAGGACGGCGCCGAGGACCGGGACGGAAGGGTGGGTGAGAAGCCCGTAGACGGACTCGGGCCGGGTCGCGAGCTGCGTGTCGTCGTAGTCGAGGGCGTGGCCGCTGAACGAGTTGACGAACGCGGCCAGCGGCGCCGGTAGCCGGTGGGCGGTCCCGACGACCGCGGCCTCCTCCACTCCCCGATAGGCGACGGCACGGCGGAGGGCGAGACCGGTCCCCTCCTCGAGGTGCCCGGCGACCATGACCGCCAGGCTGTCGAGGATATGGCGCCGGGCCACGGCCCGGATCTCCGGCGAGAGATCGTCGAACCGGAGGTCGGCGACAAAGCGGACGACCTCGGCGGTCGGGCCGGGCTCGAGCGGCGCACCTGTCGCGTCGTGTGACGCGCGATCGGGTGCGGGGCGTGGAGTGGTGGCGTCGGGTCGGCTGGTCGCGAGGTCACTCATCGAGGATTCGCTCTCCGCGGCGGAACAGGTACGCATAGACGCCCCCCGAGATCGCGAGGAGCAGGATCATGACGACCGAGACGGCCGCCGCCCTCCCGAGGTCGAGGTTGTCGATGAGGAGCTGCCGGATGAGGACCGGCAGCATCATCGTGCTCTGGTCGGGACCACCCTGGGTCATGAGGAACGGGATGTCGAACTCGTTGAAGCTCCAGATCGTCCGGAGCATGACGGCGACGATGATGACCGGCGTCATCCACGGGATGATGACGAAGCGAAGGACCTGCATCGGACTCGCACCGTCGGAGCGGGCCGCCTCCGTCAGATCGACCGGTACGGTCTGGAGCCGGGCAAGGAACAGGATGATCATGAACGGCATGTACTTCCAGACGGAGATCGCGATGACCGTGTTCATCGCACCACCCGGGTCGGAGAGCAGGCCGAGCGGCTGGTCGATGATGTGGAGCGAGATGAGGACGTAGTTGACGACGCCGGTCAGGTCGTTGAGCAGGTAGCCCCAGATGAGGGCCGCCACGACCGCCGGCACGATGAACGGGAAGAGGATCGCGCCGCGGGCGATGTTCCGGCCCGGCAGCGACTGGTGGAGGAGCAGGGCGATCGCGAACCCGAGCAGCGTCTGGGCGACGATGTTGCCGATCGTGTAGTACAGCGAGTGCCCGAATGCCTGCAGGAACTGGCCGCCCGCGAGCAGCCAGGCGAAGTTGTCGAGGCCGACGAAGGTCCCGGGCCCGTTGAGCGTCGCCCACTGCTGGAATGCGCTCGTAACGACGCTCCAGAGGGGATACGCGACGTAGACGAGCATGAGGACGAGCGCCGGCAGCATGAGCACCAGGGCGAGCCGCGAGTCCGAGATATGGAGGCCGAGCCGCGGGAATGGGTAGCCGCGGCGGGTCGTCCGCCAGCGGACCTTCTTCTTCGCGATGGGCGCAGGGCTGCTCGTCACGATCGATCAGCCGGAGCGACGCACGCGGACACGATGGACTCCTCCTCGGGCGGCCCTGCGGGTCGAGCCGTCGTGGCGCGCCGTCGCGAGGCGACGGCGCGCCTTCGGATCGGATCTAGCCGGAGTACGGCTTCCAGTTCGGATGCTTGGTCTTGTAGTCGGCGACGATGCCCTTGTACTGGCTCACCGCCCAGGCCTGGCCGTCCTTCACGGACATCTTCTCGAGGACGATCTTCTGCATCATCTGCATGTCCACTGGATTGATGCCCCAGGCGGTCGCCGCCCACGGCGCCGGCAGCCCGTTGTACAGCTTGAGCTGACCGGTCGACATGACGCCCATCGCGCCGCTGATGTCGGTGGACTTGTCGATCTGGCCGTACAGGGTCGTCAGCCAGTCCTTGTGCTTCTGGACGTACGCATTGGACGTGTCCCCGAGGGCCGCATCGCGGACGCTCTTGACGGCGGGGATGAGCTGACCCGGCACGCTGTTCGCGTAGGCGACGCCGTTCTTGTCCGTGAGCAGGAACTTGATAAACGCCTTGGCGAGATCCGGGTTCTTCGTCTTGGCATCGATGGCGAGATAGCTCCAGCGCCACTCGTGGACGTCCACCGGCCCGAACGGCGTCGGCTCGACCTGGGTGATCGATTCGAGCTGGGGGGCCTTGCCGGGGATGCTCGTGCCGAGCCGACCCGGATAGAACGACATCGCGACGCGCTCGCTGAGATACGCGTCGATGAGCGAGTAGAACGTCCAGTTCGTGTTCCCTGACGGGGCAAAGGCGAGCAGGTCCACGTAGTCCTGGATCGCCTGCCCGACCTGCGGTGAGTCGAAGACGACGTTGCCCTGTGGGTCGAAGTAGTCGCCGCCATTGGCCCAGACCATCGGCGGAAAGACGTAGTCGAAGGGACCGAATCCGCCGGACGCGAGGGCGAGACCGTACTTGCCGCCGCCCGTGTTCTGCTGGGCGATGCCCTTGAGGTCCGCGTAGCTCGTGGGCTGGGTCGGCACCCGGTCGGATCGCGACCAGGCACTGATCGGTCCGCCGCCGTACGGAAAGACGTAGTCGTGGCCGTTGACGATGGACCGCGTGCCGGCCGGGAACTGGTCCGCGCCGACCTGCGCGATGAGGTCGTCGAGCGGATAGAGGTAGCCCGCGTCGATGAACTGGCCGCGGTACGGTGCGCCGCACTCGAACAGGCCGAGATCCTGGCCGACGCTGAGGCCGGTGAGGATCCGCTGATCGCGGTCGGCGTTGCTCATGAGGATCTGAGTGATCTCGGTACCCGGGTTCTTCCCGGAGAACGCCTCTGCCGCCGCGGTGACGACGGCCTGCGTGGCCGGGTCGTCCTCTGTCGTGAAGAAGTTGATGAGGTTGAACCCGCCCCCCGCGCTCGCGCCGGCGCTGCCCGCCGGAGCCTGCGAGGCGGACGAGCTCGTCGAGCACGCGGCGAGGAACGCCGCTCCTGCCGCCGCAGCGCCGGCGCCGAGGACCTGCCGCCGGCTGAGACGCCGGTCCAGGATCGCCGGTACGTGGCGTTCACGGCCCTGATCGTTGTCCATCGAGCCCTCCTCGCTCATTCGCTTCCTACCCCTTGACAGCGCCGCTGCTGAACCCGGCCACGAGCTGGCGCTGCACGAACATGAAGACGATCAGGACGGGTAGCGTCATGAGCGTCGAGCCGGCCATGAGGATCCCCCACGAATAGAGGTTCAGCTGCCCGACCAGCACGGTGGCGAGGCCGGCGCTGAGCGTCTGGTTCGACGGTGTGTACAGGAGAAGCGAGGCGAAGAGGTACTCGTTCCATGCCACGGCGAAGGTGAAGATCCCGGTCGCGATGATCCCTGGCAGGGCCTGCGGCAGGACCACCATGTAGAACGCCTCGAAGCGGCTCGCCCCGTCGACCATCGAGGCGTCCTCGAGGTCGCGCGGGAGGCCGGCGAAATACGACCGGAGCTGCCAGACCCCGAAGGGCACGAAGTACGCGATGTAGAGGACGGTGAGGGCGACGGGCGAGTCGAGCGCGTTGAGCGCGTGGGCCACCGTGAAGACCGGCACCACGACGAGGATGCCCGGCAGCATGTACGCGACGAGCCCGACGAGGCCGCCGAAATCGGCGACCCGATTGCGGAACCTGGCCATCGCGTAGGCCGCGAGCGTTGAGAGGACGATCGTCGCGACCGAGGTCGCGCCCGCGATGAGGACGGTGTTGAGGAAGTACCGGGCGAACGGCAGGACTTGGAAGAGCAGGATGTAGTTGTTGAGGGTCGCCGCTGCGGGGAGGAGCGTCGGCGGGTAATGCATCGTCTCCGGGTCCGGCTTGAGGGACGTGAGGACGGCCCACAGGAGCGGCAGGGAGATGAAGGCGACGATCGCCCAGAGGATGACCGTGAGCGCGAACTTCACGATGATCCGACGTCGGAAGATGTCGAGATAGATCCGGCGTGTGCTCCGGAACTCGGGGAGGCCGGGTGCGCCGAAGGCGACCGACCCGACGGGCGTGGTGCCTGTCACCCGTGCTCTCCCGGCAGCGGCCATCCCCGATCCGCCGGGCCAAACTCGCCACGGCACGCGATGCCGGTCAATGAACGCGGAGACCTACACGTCGAGTGTAGCATAGTAACAGGTGTTTCCACGATAGTTCCGCACCGTAGAGGATGGGGGCGGCGGTGTCAAGCCGTTCGAGTACGATCGGCGGACCGTGCCGATCCTCCCTGCGGACCACATCGCGTTCCTCGCCGCAACGCGCCGCGCGATCCTTGCGACGATCGCGCCGAGCGGTATGCCAAGGCAGGTACCGATCTGTTTCGCCATCGTCGATGCTGGCGACGGCGGCGTCCTCTATTCGCCGCTCGACGAGAAGCCGAAACGGGGCTCAGATCCCCACGGGCTCGCGCGGGTGCGTGACCTCCTCGCCCGGCCGGAGGTGAGCCTCCTCGTCGACCGCTGGGACGAGGATTGGGCCTCGCTCGCCTGGCTCCGCGTCGAGGCGACCGCGAGCCTCCTCGAGCCCGGCGGCCCCGAGCACGCGCGGGCGGTCGGCGCCCTGCGATCGAGGTATCGGCAGTACCGAACCCACGCCCTCGAAGTCTGCCCGCTCATCCGTCTCAGACCGACGCGGGCGGTGTGGTGGTCGGCCTCAGCGGTTGTTGCCGTTGTGCCCGAGTGACAGGCTGCCCGGCTGCGGGTAGTACATGAGACCGTGCGGGCGACCACCGGTCCGGATCGTCCTCACGACCCGACCCGTTCGCGGATCGACCACGGACACCGTCCCGCTGAAGCGATTCGAGATCCACAGCCGCGTCCCGTCCGGTGAGACGGAGATCATGTCCGGGCTACCCCCGATCCGCCAGCTGGAGACGACCCGCCGCGTCGCGAAGTCGATGACGGATAGTGTCCCTGCCAGACGGTTCGTGACATACAGCGAGCGGGCATCGCGACTGATCGCGAGGCCGTGGGCACCGCGGCCGGTCGGGACGAAAGCGACCTGGCGCATCGTCGCCGGGTCGACGATCGACACGCCGTTGCGGCCCTGGTTCGCGACGTAGACGACGCGACCGTCCGGGGCGAGCCGGACGTCCGTCGGGCTGCCGCCGAGGAAGAGGGCGGTCACGACCGTCATCCGCTCGACATCGACCTTGACGAGGAAGCCGGAGTACTCGGTGCTGAGAATCGCGTACCGCCCGTCGGCGGTGAAGTCGAGGTGGTCCGCACCGGCCCACGGAATGATCAGTGCCTTCTTGAGCCGCCACGTTCGGCGGTCGTAGAAGTAGAGCTGGGCCGATCGTCGAAACTCGCCGCCGACTCCGCTCCGGTCGACGACATCGATGGCCCATCGTCCATCGAGGCTGAAGTACAGGTTGTACGGCGGGGGCACATCACGACGGCCGATGAGCCGGCCGGTGGCCGGATCGATGATCGCGAGGCGGCCGGAGAACGTCGACTCCACGTAGAGCCGGCGGAGATCCCAGTCGGGGGTGATGTGCTCTGGCGACGCGCCGACGGCGTAGCGGGCGACGATCCGGTACGTCCGTGGGTCGATGACACTGACCGTGCCGCTCGCCTCGTCGGGGACGTAGACCCGCGGCGGGAACGCCGCCACGACGGGCGAGAGCATCCCAACGCCGGTGCCCGCGTAGACGTTGGTCGGGGACGCCGTCGGGGACGCGATTGGCGCGGCGACCGGCGGCGGAGAGGCCGTACCCGATGCCGCGTCGGAGGGCACGGCGGGGCCTCCGGGACTCTCGGTCGGTGACAGGACGGCCCCTCCGGCCGTCACCGGGACCGAGGGGTCCGGGGCACCCGACGCGACGGCGGACGGCGCCGCGACCGGGCTCCCGACGATCCCGACCCCGCGGCCGATGACGAGGGCGACGACGACGACAGCGATCCCGGCGAGCCAAAGGCGGAGGTCGCGACGGCGGGTTCCGGAGGAAGGAACGGAGGCCGGGCGGGTCGGTCGAGAGGCCGGCAGCATGTGGGCGGATGATACCGCCGACAGAGCCAGAGAGGCATTTTCGTGGCCACACACGCCGCGCTGCGAACCGAGTCCGAGAGCCCGCCACGGGTTCGCGACACCGGCGCGACGACGCGGATGTGGATGGGTGCTTGACAATGCAAAGAAACGAAGTAGCGTTCGGGACGAGGTTCGCGCCGGGCGTCGGACGCCTCTCGACGAGAACCCCATCTCACGCGTTGCCGGACTCGTGAGTAGCTGCTCGCACGTTGGCGGCTCAGTCCGAGCGGAGGTGGGTGCATGTCCGTCCAGCCGAATCCCGAGATCGAGGCGCTCCTGACCGAGCGCCGCGAGTTCCCGCCGCCGGCCGAGTTCGCGGCCAGGGCCAATGCGACACCCGAGCTGTACGCCCTGGCCGAGCGCGACTACGAAGCCTTCTGGGCGCAAATGGCCCGCGAGCGGTTGACCTGGTCCCGGGACTTCGAGCGGACGCTGGAATGGGAGCTGCCCTACGCCAAGTGGTTCCTCGGCGGCACGCTCAACGCCTCGTACAACTGTGTCGACCGCCACGTCGAGCGCGGCCTGGGCACCAAGGTTGCCTACCACTGGGAGGGCGAGCCGGGCGACGCCCGGACCCTGACCTACGCCGACCTCCTGCGCGAGGTCAGCAAGTGCGCGAACGCGCTCCTCGAGATGGGCGTCAAGACCGGCGATCGAGTCGGCATCTACATGGGCATGGTCCCCGAACTGCCGATCGCGATGCTCGCCTGCTCGAGGATCGGCGCCGCCCACGTCGTCGTCTTCGGCGGCTACAGCGCGGACGCCGTCATGGGCCGCATGATCGACGCGGAAGCGGTCGCCATCATCACCTGCGACGGTGCCTGGCGAGGCGGCAAGGTGCTCGACCTCAAGGGCCCGGTCGACGAGGCCTGTGCCGGGGCGGCGACCATCAAGAACGTGCTCGTCGTCAAGCGGACCGGCCACGAGATCCCGTGGACCGAAGGCCGCGACCACTGGTGGCACGAGACGGTCGAGCGCCAGTCCGAGCAGTGCGAGCCGGTGCAGGTCGATTCGGAGCACCTGCTCTACCTGCTGCACACCTCGGGCACGACGGCCAAGCCCAAGGGCGTGATGCACACCACCGGCGGCTACCTGACCGGCATCGCCACGACCCACCATTTCATCTTCGACATCAAGCCCGAGGACGTGTACTGGTGCGCCGCCGACGTCGGCTGGGTCACCGGGCACAGCTACATCGTCTACGGCCCGCTCGTCAACGGCGCCACCTCCGTGATGTACGAGGGCGCGCCACAATACCCGACCCCCGATCGCTGGTGGTCGATGATCGCCAGGTACAAGGTCAACATCCTCTACTGCGCGCCGACCGCCATCCGGGCCTTCATGAAGCAGGGCGAGGAATGGCCGGCCAAGCACGATCTGAGTTCGCTGCGCCTGATCGGGACGGTCGGTGAGCCGATCAACCCCGAGGCGTGGCTCTGGTACCACCGGAACATCGGTGGCGGGCGCTGCCCGGTCGTCGACACCTGGTGGCAGACGGAGACCGGCATGATCCTCATCAGCGCCCTGCCGGGCCTCACCACGCTGCGCCCGGGCTCTGCCACCCGGCCGTTCCCCGGCATCGGCGCCAAGGTCGTGGACGCCGACGGCACGGAGGTCTCCAATGGCAAGGGCGGCGGCTACCTCGTCCTCACCCGGCCGTGGCCCGCCATGCTTCGCGGCATCTACAAGGATCCCGAGCGCTACTTCAACACCTACTGGGCCCGCTTCCCCGGCGTCTACTTCGCCGGCGACGGCTGCAAGGTGGACGAGGACGGCTACTTCTGGCTGCTCGGCCGAGTCGACGACGTGATGAAGATCGCGGGACACCGGATCAGCACGACCGAAGTCGAGTCCGCGCTCGTGGACCATCCGGCGGTGGCAGAGGCCGCCGTCTGCGGCCGCAGCGATCCGATTACGGGCGAGGCGATCTTCGCCTACGTCATCCTCAAGCTCTCAGCCCAGCCGTCGGATGCGCTGTCGGCCGAGCTGCGTGAACACGTGGCTCGCAAGATCGGGGCCATCGCCCGCCCGAAGCAGATCATGTTCACTCCCGAGCTTCCCAAGACCCGCTCCGGCAAGATCATGCGCCGGCTGCTGCGGGACATCGCCGAACAGCGTCCCCTGGGCGACGTGACGACGCTCGCGGACTCGACCATCGTCGAGACGATCCGTGACAAGGCCCAGTCAAGTGAGGCGGAACAGCTCGTCTGACAGCGGGTTCGACGAGCCGATCGGCATCTCGGAGGGGTGGTCGGGGTCCGCACCCGAACCCTGACTCGAAAGGAGTCGGAGCGTGGCGCAAGCGCAGACGTTACCGGGGGCCGGCACCGCCCCGGTCGCCGCCATAAGGGAGGCGAATCCGGCACCGCTCGGTCTGGCCGGATTCGCCCTCACCACGTTCGTCCTGTCGATGACGAACGCCGGTCTCATCGGTGGCAGCTCGGTCGAGGTCGTGCTCGCTCTCGCACTCGCCTACGGCGGCCTCGCACAGCTGCTGGCGGGCATGTGGGAGTTCAGGAGCGGCAATACGTTCGGCGCGACCGCCTTCAGCTCGTACGGAGCCTTCTGGTTGAGCTATGCCGCCTTCGTCTGGTTCTTCGCCGGGAGCCTGAAGTCGGCTGACGCGTCAGGCGCGATCGGCACCTACCTGCTCGCCTGGGGCATCTTCACCTTCTACATGTGGATCGCGACCCTGAAGCACGCCCGTCCGGTGATGCTCGTGTTCCTGCTCCTGTGGATCACCTTCCTGTTCCTGGCTATCGGGGCCTATCAGGGCAGTGACTCGATCACCAAGATCGGCGGCTATCTGGGCCTCCTCACCGCGATCGCGGCCTGGTACGCCTCCGCGCAGATCATCATCAACCAGGCGTTCGGACGGACCGTCCTGCCCGGCTGACCGTTTCCCTCGTGCTGTCAGCGAGAGCCGGCCCGTCGGGCCGGCTCTCGCGCTTCTCGAGAACTCGCCCAGTCTTTCTCGAAGGGTTTGACGCGGTCACTCAGTCGGGCGCAGCTCAGGAGGCAGTCCCCGCCCTCGAGGCCGCCCCCTCGAGAAGGCGAACGAGAGCCAGCTCCTCGGATCGCCCGAACGCGCCGGGCCCGCCCCCAGCGGCATCCACCCGCCGCCGGCGACCCTGCGGCAGTGAGCCGTCCAGGTAGGCCTCGACGACGACCGGGGCGACATAGCTCTGGCGACTGACCGCCGGGGTGTTGCCGAGGACCCCCGCCACGACTCCCACGGATCGCGCGAGCGCCGAGCGCGGTCGCTCGGCGGCCTGACCGGGTCGCCGCCGCAGTTCGTCGAACGCCACGAGGGTGCCGATCCACGTGCGGAAGTCCTTGGCCGTGACTTCGATGCCGGCGGCCGCTCGCAGGTAGGCATTCACGTCGGCCGACTCGATCGGCCGAGGATCGCCCGCTTCGTCCATGTACTGGAAGAGCTCCTGCCCGGGCAACGCCTCGCACCGCGCCACGATGCCCGCCAGGCGCCTGTCGCGCACCCCCACTTCGTGGACCTTCCCACCCTTGCCCCGGAAGCGGAAGCGAAGCGCTCCGCTGGTCAGCGTCACGTGCCGATTCCGCAGCGTGGTGAGGCCGAACGATCCATTCGAGCGGGCATACGCCTCATTGCCGACTCGCAGCGCCGTCGTCTCGAGGAGCCGCACGACGGTGGCCAGGACCTTGTCCTTCGAGAGGCCGGGGCGCACGAGATCGGCCTCCACACGGCGCCGGATCCGTGGCAACGCGCGGCCGAAAGCGGCAAGACGACTGAACTTCATCTCGTCCCGCCCCCGCCGCCATGCGGTGTGGTAGCGCGACTGCTTTCGTCCTCGAGCATCGCGCCCGACGGCCTGCAGGTGGCCGCGCGGGTCAGGGCAGATCCACACATCGCGCCAGGCTGGCGGTATGGCCAGACCACGGATCCTCGCCAGGACCGAGGGGTCCCGGACAGGTTCGTCGTGCTGCCAGTACCGGAATCCGCGGCCGACCCGGCGACGGACGATCCCCGCGTCACTGTCGCTCGAGTACCGCAGGTGTTCGCCGGCAGCCGCCGGGTACGTCCCAGGAGGAGAAGACCGACGTCCCATCGCGGCATGCATACCACGTTCACGTCGGCGGGGTTTCGCCCGAAATGAGTACGCGGGCGCGACGATGGCCGAACCCTCGACGGGAGCGGCGGACCGTGCCGGGGACCGCGAGCCCTATGTCGCTCGGCGGGAGCCGAACCCGAAGTCACCGAGGTTTCGCCGGACGATCGGGAGCCATGCGGCGCCGACCATCATCTGTGCTCCGATCAGCACGATGAGGAGGAGCCCGGGGACCGAGACGACGAGGCTCGGGATGAGCCACACGAAGGAGAACGAGAGCGGTCCGAGCGAGCCGAAGGTGACGTCCGGTGACCCCGGCCCTCCTCGGGAAATCGAGCCGATCGTGAACCCCCCCGCGGGACCGGCAGGGGGCGCGTCGACGAGATAGATGTCGATCGTGACCTCAGCCGCCGCGCTTGTCTGCTCCCCGAGGGTCAGCACGTATCGGAAGGAATCCGGCCCGACGTAGCCCTGGTCGGGCCGGTACGTGAACGAACCGTCGGGCGCGAGCAGGAGCAGTCCATGGCCGACGTCCGAAGTCAGCGTCACGTGCGCGCCGGCCGCAACCGAGGAGACGTTGCCAAGGAGCTCGGAGGCGCTGGCCGCCAATTCGGTGTCTTCGGGAGTTCGAAAGCTCGCCGTTCGAGGGGCGAGGAGCGGTCCGGGCATCGATGCCTCGGACGACGGGGCGGCGGAGATGCCTGGAAAGGCCGTTGGGACGGACGAGGCGTTCCCCGATGAACGCGGCGTCAGGCTCGGCGTGGGACGTGGCGTGGGGCGCGGACTCGGTGTCGGGCTGGGCGTCGAGTCAGGGGTCGGGCTGGGCGTCGAGCCAGGGGTCGAGCTGGGCGTCGGTGTCGTGCTTGCCGTCGCCGTGGGGCTCGCCGTCGCCGTCGGGCTGGGCGAGCACTTGTTGCCGAAGTGATTGCCGACTCCCTGGTCACACGGGCTTGCGGCGGCAGTGCGCGAAAGGAGCACAGGACCGGCGGCATCGGAGACAGCGATCGCGGGCTGGAGTGCCACGAGCAGCAAGGCCCAGGCGAGGCCGGTGACGATCGCCAGGCGTCCCGCCATCCCGGCACGTCGGAGTTCGCCGTCGCGGGGCCCGCTCATTCAGGCGACCCGGTCATTCGGCGTCCAGATCCGGGCGCGCCAGACGTCCATGTCCGGCAGCGGAGGATCCTCCGCGGTCCGGATCCCCAACACGAACGCCCGAACGAGCTCCTCATCGAGTTGCGTGCCGACGCTGTCCTCGAGGCGGACCAGTGCTTCGTCGACCGGTATCCCCTTGCGATAGGGGCGGGTGGTCGTCATCGCCGAGAAGGCGTCGGCGACGGCCAGGAGCCGCGCGATCAGCGGGATCTGTTCGCCCTCGAGCCGATCGAGATAGCCCCGGCCGTCCCAGCGCTCATGATGGAACCGGATCCCTGCCTTGACGAGCTCGAGGTGGGGCAGGTCGCGCACGATCATGTGGCCGAGGGCGACGTGCTGCTGGACGGCGCCCTGCTCCTCGGCGGTGAGCTTTGCAGGCTTGCGCAGGATCTGGTCCGGGATGCCGATCTTGCCGACATCGTGGAGCAGCCCAGCGACATGGATCGCCTGGCGGAGCTCCGCTCCCAGCCCGAGTCGGTCGGCGAGGAAGTCAGCGTAGCGCGCCACGTCCTCGGAGTGGCGCTTCGTGTACCGATCCTTCGTGTCGATCGCGATCACGAGCCCCTGGAGGATGTCGAAGCTCTTGGTGAAGGCGCGCGTCGCCCCGGCCGCCTCGGCGACCCGGATTGCATCCCCGCCGCTGCCCTTCGCCTCGCCGAGGGTCATGGCGGCGATCGAGAGGAGGCCCGTCACCGAGTCGGCGTCGAGCGGGAACGAACAGATCCCGGCGCTGATGGTCAGTGGCAGCTGCTCGGAGTCGCCGTATCGCATGCTCACCTCGGTCAGTGTCGATCGGAGCTGATCGAACGCCGGCCGCAGTGCGGCCACGACGCCGGGCTTCGAGATCACGAGGTACTCGTCCGGTCCATAGCGGCCGACGATCGAGCCCTCCGGGGCGCAGTCGCTGAGGATCCGGCTCAACTCGAGGAGGGCGGCGTCGCCTGCGCCATGCCCGTGCGTGTCGTTGAGAAGGCGGAAGTTGTCGATATCGATGAGCCCGACTTCGACCGCTCCTCCCTCCGCCCGAGCGGCCTCGACGCTGCTGGCGAGCGAGCCGACGAGGGCGCCATGGTTGAGCCGGCCGGTGAGAGGGTCGCGGCGGGCAGCCTCGACGAGGGCGACGGTCTGACGCTGCAGTCGACGGTGCGCGGATCGGAAGATCAGGTACAGGATGACGGCCACGACCACGGCGGCTGACAGGGTGAGGAGGACGATCTCCTGCCGAGCCGCGCCGATCCTCGCGAGCACCGGCTCCGCGTCGCGGGTGACCGTGAGGACGGCCTGGACCGTCCCGCCGGAGGTGATCGGCAGCGATTCCGTGAGGATCTGGGACGTACCGAACCGCGGATCGGTCGCTGGCTCGATGCTCGCGGCGGTCGATCCTGCCGCTGCCGTCGCGAAGTCGGCCGAGGACGTCGCGGAGGCGGCGAAGGCATCGCTCGCGAACAGGAGCGCACCGCCTGGCGTGCGCACATCGAGCCGCAGGAGGTTCCCCCGACTCACGACCACCGCCAGCTCCGACTGGAGCACGGCGGCGCGCGCGGACGTGAGGGTCGCCGGATCGAGATCCGCCGGCACGAGCGTGCTGTTGACGAGGATCCGAACGAGGGAGGCGTCGTCGCCGACGACCGCCGCGAGCGATTGGGTGGTCAGGTGTGACGACACGAGGATGGACTGTCCGGTCGCCGTGACGCCGATGATGAAGAGGAACACGCCGAACACGAGCGCCAGCAACGCGGGTGAGCGCCTCGAGTTCGCCTGGTCGGCCGTCGGGATCCGGACCATCTGCTGGCACGGTAGCGATCGGATGGTCCGCACCCTATAGATCGATAGTCCTGGGGCCCGGGCTGATGGATCGTGGATCGATGGTCCTCTGTGGGTGTCGGATTTGACAGAGCGAGGCGCTGGCGCATGCTATCTGTCGTGGCGATCAACCCGAGACTCGTTCGCGTGTACCTGCTCCTCGATCCCGTCGAGGGGCGGCAGGACGGCGCCTGGGTGATCCGGTACCGCAACGAATCGTTCCTGACCGACACCGGCGGAGGCAACCCGGAGCCGTTCGTCGGGAGCGATCCACCCATGCGGGCGATCGAACGCCGCGCCAGAGCCAAGCCACCCCTGATCGGCTTCGACCTCAGGTCACGGGAAGACATCGCGCGCGAACTGCGGATCAACCCGGCGCTTCTGGAGTTCGTGCGGCGGAGTGACGACGCCTTTCCGGAGCCGATCGTCACGTTCAGGGACGGTCCCGTCTGGGACGCCGAGGCCATCGAGCGCTGGGCGCCCACCCGGCGCCCGATCGCGGCCCGGGACCGCGGTTCGCTCCTGCCCTGACCCGGTCGGAGGACGAGCGGCCGACGTCCCCCAGACGCACCCGGACCTCGTCGGCGAGCACGTCGAACGCGACCCTGTACCCTTGTCGTCATGGCGCATGCCCGCCCGTCCCGAGGCCCACGCCGCCAGACCCCCGTACGACGCCACGCCACCTGGCTCGGCCTCGGGCTCGTCGCGCTCGCGGCCGTCATCGCCGCGGGGATCGGATCGGGCGGTCCGCCGCGGATGCTCTCCTCCGGCGCCGTCGCCGCGGTCGCGGATCAGAGCGCCTCGCCGGCCCCGTCGACGAACCCCACCACGGTGCCTGCACCGACGCCGACGCCGCTTCCCACGCCGATCCCGGCCTACGCACTCCAGGTTCGCCTCAACGCTCTCCGCGTCCAGTACCACGTGCCGGGTGTGTCGGTCACGATCATCTGGCCGGATGGCCGGAGCTGGACCGGGGTGAACGGCTGGGCCGACGTCAAGCGCCATGTGCCGGTCGTCGCCGGCACGGCGTTCTCGGTCGGCAGCGTCTCGAAGACGTTCCTCGCCACCCTCGTTCTCGAGCTCGTGGACGAGAACCGGCTGTCGCTCGACGATCCGGTGGTCCGGTGGCTGCCGACGGCCCGCGTGCCAGCCACCGTGACGATCCGCGAGTTGCTCGACCACACGAGCGGCCTGTACGACTTCTTCTCGAACCCGACGATCGACACGGCGATCCTCGCCGCCAAGCAGCGGGTCTGGACGCCGGCCCGCGCCCTTGGTTACATGCGGTCGCCGTACTGCGCCGCCGGAACCTGCTGGCACTACTCGAACTCGAACTACGTGCTCCTCGGCCAGATCGTGCAGCAGGTCACGGGAAGGTCCGTCGCGATGGAGCTGCGGCGCCGATTCTTCGATCCGTTGCAGCTCGCCAGGACCTTCGTCCAGGGTGCCGAGCCGGCGCGCGGGACCGTCGCGACCTCCTACCAGGTACTCGGCTGGGGTTCGCGCATCCGCACGGTCAGCCAATCCGACGGCACGACGATCTCGCCGTTCACCTCCGTGGTGACGGCGGCGGGGAGCGCCGGTGCGATCGCGGCGAGCTCCGGCGACCTCGCCGTCTGGGCGCGCCGGCTGTACGGCGGATCGGTCCTGCAGCCGGCAGGGCTCGCGGCCATGCTCGACGACTCGCAGAGCCTGCGCGCGCGATCGAAGCTGCCGTACGGGCTCGGCGTGGAGGAGGTCTCACTCGGCGGCCGACCCACCCTCGGCCACCGCGGTCGGCTCATCGGTGCCGGGGCATCGATCCGCTACCTGCCCGACTCGGGGTTCAGCATCGCCGTGGTGACGAACCAGGACCGGGTGAGCCCGGACGTCTTCGCCGCGGCCCTGCTCGCCATCGCCTTCCCGTTGCCGCCGCCGACGCCGTCACCTCCCGCGTCGGCTCAGCCGAGCCCGCCAGGCTAGCCCGAACTTCCAGCGCCCGGCGGGCCTGATCGGGGCCTGTCACGACCCTTC
>JADEYI010000553.1_pt1 | contig 47941 bp, 46 predicted proteins | sample 8542331 | NCBI WGS metagenome assembly JADEYI01 (sample SAMN16510988, study PRJNA670497) | mine drainage metagenome | isolation source: biofilm near Copperflume 1 | place: Germany: Marsberg coppermine Kilianstollen | collected 2018-02 | reverse complement strand
GGCCGTGTCTCAGTCCCAGTGTGGCTGATCGTCCTCTCAGACCAGCTACCCGTCGAAGCCTTGGTGAGCCGTTACCTCACCAACAAGCTGATAGGCCGCGAGCCCCTCCCGAAGCGGAATCCATTTCCTCACCAAGCCATGCGACTCGGTGGGGATATCCGGTATTAGCACCGGTTTCCCGGTGTTGTCCCGGTCATCGGGGCAGGTTGCTCACGTGCTACTCACCCGTTCGCCACTTGATCTTCACCAGTATTGCTACCGGATGGATCTCGTTCGACTTGCATGTGTTAGGCACGCCGCCAGCGTTCGTCCTGAGCCAGGATCAAACTCTCCATTGAGACCTCGTCAAGACCCGGAGGCCCTGCCGAAATCGAAGAGCTGACGTCGAGGACACTGATCCTCTCGGTCAACTGAATACTGGCAAAGAACAGACATTGTCCGTTCAATGCTTTGAATTGACTGGCGATCTCGGGTTGCCCCGCGATCGCCCGCACTGACTTTTGGCTATCACTATTCCGTTTTCAAGGAGCGACCAGGCACACGCCGAAGGCGTCGATGCCGGATTTTCCACAGGCAGAGGCTAGAGCCCCATTCTGTAGGTGCCTGGCGAAACCCTCGCGGGTCGTTCACCGGGACTAGTCACATTAGCCCCTACGGCCTTGAGTGTCAATCGCCCTGCCGCCCTGGCCCGGCACCTATCCGAGCCGGTGGCCCGTTGTCGGACACGGTATCAGCGCTGTCGTTCGCCCACGTACGCGTCGAGAACCACGTGGCCCGACTGGTCGGTCACCCACACGTCGGTGACCTGGTTGAGTGCCACGGCGCACGACACCTGCACCTCGAGTGGGCCGGACCGGGCCGCCGTCCGGTAGCTGCCCGCCACCCACCACCGACCCGACGCGGACTTCATGGCCACCGTCAGGACCTGCCCGGGTGCCTGCCCCGACTCCCGCAGCGTGCCGCGAGTGCCCCACGACTGGGAGGTGAGCGCAATCGAGGCCACTACCCCGGTTTGTCCCGTCAGTGCTGTGGTCCGGCTGGCAGGGGCAGGGGCACCGCCGAGTGCCACCACCGCGGTGATGGCAGCCGCCGCGGCCAGGAGCGCGCCGCCAACACCGGCCAACCTGCGTCGCCGACCGCTTGTGGCCGGGCTCCGGGTCGGGTGCCCTGTCTTCTTTCCATGCCCGGCATGGGCATCGGCAGCGGAGAGCGGTCCAGCCGGCGTTGCCTCCACACGGCCTCTCGTGGCCGCTGCCTCCTTCGGCCGCTGAGGCTCGAGACGTCCGACCTGAGCGGGATCGACAGAGCGCAGCGCACCGGCTGCGCTGAGCAGATCGGCAGCGTCCTGACGACAGCTCGGGCAAAGGGCGACATGCTCCCGGAGATCCCGGGACTCGCCTTCCGTGGCGAGCCCGATGGCGTCCATGGCCATCATGCCCTGCCATTCGGTGCAGTCTCGTCCCATCACTGCTGCCATCCCGCGGCATCCAGGTTCACTCGCAGCGCTTTGAGGGCGTAGAACAGCCGGCTCCGCACCGTCCCTTCGGGAATGGCCATCTGCACGGCCACCTCCTTGCTGGTCCGTCCACGGAAGTACATCTCGACGATGACCGCCCGGTGTTCCGAGGTGAGCCCGAGGATCGCCTCCTCCACCTGCCACGAGTCCATGGCCTTCTCGACTCCGTCGTCGATTGACTCGGTCATAGGAGCTGACCGGGCACTGTGGTTCTCCGCTCGGGCACGCGTTCTCGCCATGTCGATGAGAAGGTTGCGCTCAATGGAGAACAGCCACGTCCTCAAGGACCCACGCGAGGAATCGAACCGCTTACGGGCTCTCCACGCTCGCACGAACGTCTCCTGCACCGCATCCTCCGCCAGGTGGTGGCTACCCAGCACCCTCCGGGCGAGACCGTGGAGCTCGGCCTGGTGGGCCACGAAGGCGTGGCGCATCCGTTCTTCGTCCGCCGCCTCCGCCATCGGCCCGGGCCCGAACGATGCCGGGGCCGTCGACCTGCCGAATTCGGTCACCTCCTGAACGCTACCGCCCTGTTGATGGCTCAACCCGGGAGGAAGGTTGACCAGCTCAGTAGCCGTAGCCACCGGAGGATTTGGCTGTCGTCGGGGTCGTCGTCGCCGCCGGCGCGCCGGACGCGCCGGACGGCGGAATGACGAACCAGATGCCCGCGAACCCTTGGCCGTTGGCGTCGCCGGTCTTGGTGTCGCCCGAATAGCGGTAGAGGGGCATGCCCTTGTAGGTGACCTGGAGCGTCCCGTCGGAGCGGGCCACGGTTCCGAGGTTCGAGGCACTGAGGCCGGCGGCGCCCACCACATGCGCCGTGCCCGAAGGAACGGTCAGCGGGGGCCACAGGGAGGCACAAGCACCCGTGCACGTCGGCGTCCCCGTCCCGTCAGCAGTGAGGCGGTAGAGCGTCATTCCGGCGTTGTTGGTCAGTACCGTGCCGTGGGCGGTACTGCCGGTCATCACCACGGCCGCGGCGGCCGCCCCCGAGGTCGGGGGGGAGGTTCCACCACCGGCGGTCGTGGTCGTCGAGCTTGATCCGCCCGAGCTGCACGCTGCCGCCACCAGGGCGAACGCGCCCAGGGCCCCGACCGCCAGCCACCGTGATCCCGTCAGCGACCGCCGTCCCCCCGACCGCTGACCCACCGACCGCTCATCTGTTTCCATGTCTTTTTCGACCTCTCTCCGCTTTCAATGTGCCAAGTATTACGTCCGCCACGCGGAAACTGTTCAATCCGGCGCCGCCCAGGGGGTCGGCACGCCTGCGGCGGGCATGCGTGGCTGAGTCCGGACCAACGGGCACGGACCCCGATGCATCACCCGAAGGTGAAGTCGTAGGCCTGCACCCCGGGAGATACCGCCAACGACAGAACTGCCTGCTGCGAGGAGGACGACCCGACAAGCTGGTAGAGCTTGGGCTCGCCGCTGACGGCGACCGTTGGCGTCGGCTTCCCGTCGACGGAGACTCGAATCGTCCCCGCTCCTCCCAGGACCAGGTAGACGTCCTTGGCCTGAAAGGCGAGGTCCAACGTCGCTCCCGGGCCGGCGGTGGAGCTCTCCGCTCCGATCGACCATTGGCCGTTGTAGGCGTACTCGTCCTGGGGGATGGAGGAGGGCGCCTGGTACGTGGCCATCGAACCCTGCTGCACGGTCTCCCCGGCGAGGTTCTGAAGGTGCTGGTAACCCAGGTACGACTCGGGAGTGGTCGGCTCGTTGGGTGTGGTGTTGGCGACATCGGTGGGCTTGGGCAGGACCACCTTCGGATCGGCCGCCACCAACAGTTGTCGGATGAAGGCCTCGCTCTGGGCGTACTGGCCCTCACCGAAGTCGATGTGGCGAACGTGGCCGGTCGCATCGATCAGGTATTCGGCCGGCCAATAGTTGTTCTGGTAGGCATTCCAGGTCGAGTACCCGTTGTCGATTGCGATCGGGTAGGTCACGCCGAGTTGGCCGGCGGCCTGAGACACGTTGGAGACCACGTGCTCGAAGGCGAACTCGGGGGTGTGGACACCGATGATGGTCAGACCGTCCTTGGCGTAGGAGCGGTTCCAAGCCTCGAGATGCGGAAGCGTGCGCTGGCAGTTGATGCACGAGTACGTCCAGAAGTCGACCAGGACGACTCTGCCCCGGAGGCCGCTGATCGACAGGGGCTCGCTTCCCGGCGTGTTCAGCCACCGGTCGATTCCGGAGATCCGTGGTGCCGTCCCGCACTGCTGCAGGGTGGCACTGGCGTCGGTACAGGATGCGATGGCGCCACCCGAATTGTTGCCGGTCACACTTCCGAGCGCCTGCTTGGCGCTGGCGTTGGCCTCGATCCTGGTCTGGAGCGAATTGGTGTAGCCGGGCAACGCCCTCTGCAGACCGTCGGTCAGGTTGGCGCCGATGGCCAGAGCCGTGAGTACGAGAACGGCTCCGATCACCTTGCGGGCCACTGCCGCCTGGGACCGGAGCAGGTGCATCCGTGTCCCCAGACGTTGCCCGAGGAGTGCGAAGACGAGCAGGGGAACGGCGATGCCAAGGGCGAACGCCACCGTCAGGAGAAAGGCCCCGAAGCCGAATCGGTGATGGGCGCCGACCACGGTGATGGCGGCGAGCACCGGGCCGGCGCAGGGCACGAAGACCAGACCGAGGCTGAGGCCCAGGACGAACCCACCGCGGTCGCTGTGCTGACGGCCACCGGCCACCCTGGCGAACGGGCGCTCCAGCGCGTCCCCGACGGCCGGAACGATCAACCCCAGACCGACCACACCGAGAACGACCAGCCCGATCCACCGCAGCGCGTCCTGGGGAAGGCCCAGCAGGCTCAACAACCACGAGCCGGTCAGGGTGAACACCGAGAAGCTCAGGACCAGTCCTCCGACCACCGCCAGCGGCCGGCGGCGGCGGCGTCGAACCTCGGCCAGCTGTACTTCGGGCTCGGCCAGCTGCACGTCAGCCGAGTCAGTGGTGGCGCCGGCAGTGTCGGCTCCAGAGGACGGCTGCAATGTCCGGGACCGCCCGTCCCCAGTGGCCGGCCCAACCTCCTCCCGCCCATCATCGGGGAGGCCACCGGCCGCCCCGGCGGCGAAGATCACGGGCACGACGGGCAGAATGCACGGGGATATCCCCGTGACCAGACCTCCGAGGAATCCGATGAGGACGACGGTGATCACCAGTTCAGCTTCCCACGGTGCCTACCCGAGATTCGTTCAGCCAACCACCCGGCCGCCGTCCACGGTTGCGCGAGCCCGAGGCGCCACCCGACGGTCGGTGCCCGGTCGCGGCTGGTTGGGGCGCCGGGGCGAGCCTCTCGACCGTGGAGCCCGCTCGGCCGATGGCGCCATTGCGGTCGCCGACCGGTCAGGCCGACGAAGGGCTCACTGCTCCCCGTCGATGCGGCTCCGGTCCGACTCCAGCCGGTGCACGAACCGCTCGAGTTGGATGCTCACCGCCAACGGCCCGGCACTGCCGGGGGTGGTGCGACGCGTGACAGCCACACCCGGCTCCAACAGCGCAGCCGCCTCCGAGCCCAAGGCAGGGTGTGCTTCCACCAACTCCTCCAACGGGACCCGCCGCTCGATGGAATCGTGCACCAGTCCGCCGACCACCGCATGGGCCTGCCGGAACGGCATTCCCTGCTGGACCAACCATTCGGCCAGGTCCACGGCGGCCAGCGCAGAATCACCGGCGGCTTCCTGCATGCGGTCGGTGTTGAAGGTCACCGTCGTCATGACGCCGGCCAGCGCGGCCAAGGCCAGGTGGGTCTGGTCCACGGAGTCGAACAGCGGCTCCTTGTCCTCCTGGAGGTCCCGGTTGTACGCGAGCGGGAGGCCCTTGAGCGTGGCCAGCAGTCCGGTCAGGTTTCCGATGAGCCGACCTGATTTTCCGCGCGCCAGCTCGGCCACGTCAGGATTCTTCTTCTGCGGAAGCATCGAGCTGCCGGTGGCGAAGGCATCGTCGAGGACGGCGAATCCGAATTCCTCGGTTGACCACACCACGAGCTCCTCGCCCATCCGGGACAGGTGCACGCCGAGCAGCGCCAGGTCGAACAGCGCCTCGGCGACGAAGTCCCGGTCGGACACCGCGTCGAGTGAGTTCTCGAATCGGGAGCCGAAGCCCAACTCCTCTGCTACCCCGTCGGGATCGAGGGGCAGGGATGATCCGGCCAGGGCGCCGGCGCCCAGCGGGGACACGTCGAGCCGCTTCACCGTGGCCATCAAGCGGTCGAGGTCCCGGGCAAGCGCCCATCCGTGAGCCAGCAGGTGATGGGCCAGCAGCACGGGCTGGGCCCGCTGCAGGTGGGTGTAGCCCGGAAGACCGGCATCACCGGCCTCCTTGGCTCGGGTCAGCAGGACCTCCTGGAGGGCCAGGATCTCCCGGGCCACGGAGCGCAGCTCGCGTTTGGCGTACAGCCTGAGGTCGGTGGCGATCTGGTCATTGCGACTCCGGCCCGTGTGCAACTTCGCGCCCACGTCACCGGCCAGCTCGGTCACTCGCCGCTCGACCGCCGTATGGATGTCCTCGTCGTCCGGAGCGAACGCGAACGCGTCCGAGGTCAGCTCCGCTTCCACCTGGTCGAGGGCGGCCAGCAGCTCCGTCACCTCAGCGTCCCCGAGCAGTCCTCCCCTCCCCAGCCCGCGCACATGGGCGCGCGACCCGGCCAGGTCGTCGAGGGCCAATCGACGGTCGTAGTGGAGGCTGGTGGAGTACCGCATGACCACGTCTGCCGTGCCGCCGCTGAGACGGCCCTGCCACAGGGTCATCGGTGCGGGTCGGTTCCGGGGGCGGGTTCTCCACCGCGGCCCTCTTGGACGGCGGACCAGGTGGCGACGCCCAGGCCCCACAACCGAACGAAACCCTCGGCGTCCTGATGACGGAAGGTGTCCGAGGCGTCATAGGTGGCCAGTCCATGGTCATAGAGACTGACCGGGCTGCGCCGTCCCGCCACCCAGCACCGACCGAGGTCGAGGCGAAGCCTCACCTCGCCCGTCACGTGGCGCTGCGACTCACGGAAGAAGGCATCGAGGGCCTGCTTGAGGGGCGAGAACCACAGCCCGTCATAGACGAGTTCCGACCAGCGTGGTTCGAGCCGAACCTTCTCGTGATGGAGGTCGCGCTCGAGGGTCAGATCCTCGAGATCCGCATGGGCCATGAGCAGGGCCAGAGCCCCGGGGCATTCGTAGGTCTCACGGCTCTTGATCCCCACCCGGCGGTTCTCCACCATGTCGAGCCGGCCGAATCCGTACAAGCCGACCTTGCGGTTGACCTCGGCGATCAGCGGCTCGGGATCGAGGGCCCGTCCGTCGACCGACACCGGGACGCCGGACTCGAAACCGATCACCAGTTCGGCCGGCTCGGTCGCGGTGGGCCGGGTCATGGTGTACACGTCCTCGGGGGGCTCGTTCCACGGGTCCTCGATGATTCCGCACTCGATGGCCTTTCCCCAGAGGTTCTCGTCGATTGAGTACAGCTTCTCCTTGGTCACCGACAGCGGGATGTCCCACTTGGCCGCATACTCGATGCAGTCCTCGCGGCTCATCCCCCACAGGCGGGCTGGCGCCAGCAGTTCGAGATCGGGGGCCAGGGCGCGGGTCCCGACCTCGAACCGGACCTGGTCGTTCCCCTTGCCGGTGCACCCGTGGGCCACGGCATGGGCGCCGTGCCGGCGGGCCTCCGCCACCAGATGCTTCACGATGACGGGACGGGACAGTGCCGACACCAAGGGGTACTTGCCCTCGTACTTGGCGTTCGCCAGCAGGGCGGGCACGCAGAAGTCCTCGGCCATCTCGGCGCGGGCGTCGATCACCGTGGCCTCGACCGCCCCGGCGGCCAGGGCCTTGTGGCGGATGGCATCCCAGTCCTCCCCGCCGGACTCCGAGGCCTGGCCCACGTCGACGGCCACGGCGATGACCTCGACCCCACGGTTCTCGATCAGCCAGCGGACGGCCACAGACGTGTCCAGGCCCCCGCTGTACGCCAACACCACTCGCTGTGTCATGTTCGACCCCTTTCCGATGATGCCTTGGGCGCAGGTGGCGCTGTCGATGTCGGTTCATCGGATGCCCCCTGTATCGCGACCTTCCGCCTGGACGTCCTCCCGCTGGACGCCCTCTGCGGTGCCAGCTTTCCCTTGGGAGGTTCCGGTCGGTTGGCCCACTTCGGCTCGAGACCGGCGACGGCCGCCAGGCGATCGGCCACGGTTGCCCCTCCGGAGGCCTCCGATGCCACGACGAGCACGGTGTCATCGCCGGCGACGGTCCCGATGACACCGGGAAAGCCGCTGCGATCGAGGGCCGAGCCTACGACATGAGCCGAGCCCGGAGGCGTACGCAGCACGATCAGATTGGCGGAATAGTCGGCTTCCACCACCCACTCACCGAGCACCCTCCGCAGGTGGTCCTCGGGAGCGACCTGTTGGGACGGCAACTCGGGCAGGGCGTAGGCCGTCTCGCCGCCGGGCAGGCGTACCTTCAGGGCACCCAGTTCCTCGAGGTCACGGGACACGGTGGTCTGGGTGGCGTCGATGCCCTCGCCCGCCAACAACTCGACCAGGTGGGATTGACTTCCCACGGCCCGGGTCTCCAAGAGTTTGGTGATCCGGTGCTGGCGCTGGTGTTTGGTCATCGGGGGCGGTCCTCCTCCCCCGCCAGAGGAGCGACTCCCATGACCCACGCCAACAGCCCGCGCATGGCGTGCATGCGATTGGCCGCCTGCATCCACACCACGCTCCGAGGTCCGTCCACCACGCTGGCACTGATCTCCTCGCCCCGATGGGCGGGAAGGCAGTGGAGAACCACGGCGTCCTCCGCCGCCGCCAGTAGCGACTCGTCGACCGAATAGCCGGCGAAGGCTGCCAGCCGGGCCTCGGCCTCCTCCTCTTGGCCCATCGAGGTCCACACGTCGGTGTAGACGGCATTGGCGCCGTCGGCGGCCTCGACGGGGTCGTCGGTCACAGTCAGGTCACCACCGAAGGAGCGCACCAGCTCGACATCGGCGGCCGAGGGACCGTAGCCGGGTGGGGAGGCCACCCGCGTGGCCATGCCCACCATCGATGCGGCCACGGCCAACGACCGCCACACGTTGTTGGTGTCCCCGACGTAGGCCACGGTGCGATCGCCGAGGCCCGTTGGGCCGAACACCTGCCTCAGCGTGAGCAGGTCGGCCAGGGCCTGGCACGGATGGGCCCTGTCGGACAACAGGTTGATCACCGGGACGGCCACCTCGGCCCCGTCGAGTGCGGCCGCCATGCGGACCAGCGTCTCGTGATCGATGACCCGCGCGCAGAGCACCGAGTGGTAGCAGGCCAAGGTGCGGGCCACGTCTCCGGCGGGCTCCCGGATATCGATGCCGACCTCGTCGCCCTGGATGTAGACGGGGTGTCCACCCAACGCCACCGCCGCCATCTCCGAGCTGTTGCGGGTGCGGTTTGACGCCTTCTCGAACAGGAGGGCCACGCCCTGACCCTCGAGGACCCGAGGGAGCTCCTGTGGACCCATCTCTGCCAGGGCGAGCACCGCCGCCAATCCCGCGCTGCCCAAACCATCGATGTCCAGGACATGCCGGGTGCGAACGTCGGACGCCGCCCAACCAGCCGAGTGGCCGGTCATCTCGGACGCTCCCCGTGATCGGCGACCTGATTCCGGGCGGCTCGGGCTCCGCCGGGCCCGAGGCGGGCCAGGAGCGGGCCCAGCGTCGCCAGCGCCTCGTCGATCTCGGCCCCGGTGACCAAGAGGGAAGGGGCGAATCGCAACACGTCGGGCCGAGGTGCGTTGATGACCAGGCCGGCTTCGAGCGCCTCGCGGCACGCCGGGACGGCAAACTCGTCGGTGAGGACGGCGGCCAACAGCAGACCCTCACCCCGCACCGAGGCTACCCCGGGCATCGCCTCCAATCCCGCCTGCAACCTGGCCCCCGCGGCACCGGCGCGGGCCGGAACGTCCTCCGACTCCATCACCGCCAATGTGGCCTTGGCCGCGGACATGGCCAGGGGTTGCCCCCCGAAGGTGCTCCCGTGGTCCCCGGGCACGAACGCCGCCGCCACTTCGGCGCGTGCCCAGCAGGCCCCCACCGGCATCCCGTTGCCCAGCGCCTTGGCCATGGTCACCACGTCGGGCTCAACCCCGAGATGCTGAAACCCGAACCAGCGCCCGGTGCGGCCGAGCCCGGTCTGCACCTCGTCCACCATCAACAAGATGTTCCGCTCGGAACAGAGCTGTCGCAGGCCGACCAGATAGTCCGAAGAAGGCACTACCACTCCCGCCTCGCCCATGATCGGCTCCACCAGCACCGCGGCGACCCGGGCCGGGTCACACGCCGAGTCCATGGCCTCGAGGTCATCGAAGGGGACGTGGTCGAATCCTTCAGGGAGAGGGAGGAACGGCTGCTGTTTCTCGATCTGACCCGTGGCGGCCAGCGAGGCAAGGGTCCGGCCGTGGAAGGCGTCCCATGTGCTGACTACGGCGTATCGGCCCGGACCCGCCCACCGGCGGGCCAGTTTGATGGCGCATTCGTTGGCCTCGGCTCCCGAGTTGGCGAAGAACACCTGCCCGCCGGCCCGCTCGACCCCGCCCCCGATGAGACGGTCGAGGGTGGCCGCCACCTCAGGGCCCACCACGTTGCCGAAGAGATTGGAGACGTGGGCGAGGGTGTGGGCCTGGTCGGCAATGGCTGCCGCCACCACCGGATGGGAATGGCCCAGGGAGGTCACGGCCAGTCCCGACAGGAAGTCGAGGTACTCCTTGCCGGCGGAGTCGTACAGCGTGCTTCCCCGACCACGCACGAAGGTGACGGAGGGTTCGGCGTAGGTGTGCATCAGGGCGGATCGGTCGAGAGGAGCGGTCCCGGCGCCGGGGCCCGCCGGGACGACGGGTCCCGATGCTCCAGCCAAGACCTTGCGTTCGGTCGTCACGACATCACCATGGTCCCGACCCCTTCGTCGGTGAAGACCTCCAGCAACAGCGCGTGAGGGGTGCGGCCGTCGAGGATGTGGGCACGTCCGACGCCGGATCTGACGGCTCGGGCGCAGGCTTCGACCTTGGGGATCATCCCGCCCGTTGCCGCGCCGGTCGCCACCAACCGATCAAGGTCATGGGCGGTGGCCTGGTGGATCAGGGTCGAGGGGTCGTCGGGGTCCGACCGGAGGCCGGAGACGTCGGTCAGGAAGACCAGCTTCTCGGCCTCGAGCGCGGCCGCCAGGGCCCCGGCGGCGATGTCGGCGTTGATGTTGAACGCCTGCCCCGACGGGTCTGCGCCGATGGTGGCCACCACCGGGATCAGCCCCTGGGCCAGCAGCTGATGGACAATGACCGGATCGACGTGGACGACGTCCCCGACATAGCCCAGGGCTTCCGAGCGCGCCGTGGCGGTGATCAGGTTGGCGTCCTCACCCGACAATCCCACGGCCAGTGCGCCATGCACATTGATGGAGCTCACGATGTCGCGGTTGACCTTCCCGACCAGCACCATGCGGACAAGATCAATGGTCTCGGCGTCGGTGACACGGAGGCCGTCCATGAACTGGGCCTCCTTGCCCACCCGCGCCATCAATTCACCGATCTGCGGCCCGCCGCCGTGGACCACCACCGGCAGCATGCCCACCGAGCGCATCAGCACGATGTCCTCGGCGAACGACGCCAGCGCCGTGGCCTCGTCGACGGCATCCTCACCCGGCTTCGAGCTGAGGACGTTGCCACCGTACTTGACCACGACAACCTTGCCCAGGAACCGGCGGATGTAGGGCAGGGACTCGATCAGCACGGAAGCCTTGTCCCCGGGGGGAGGGGCTGACACGGTGCCACCGGATGGTGATGTCAGCGCACCGGTCGGCGCTGCGTCCTCTGAGGGGCGGCGAGCGGTCATGACGTCGTCCTGTTCTCGTCGATGTACCCGTAGCCCAGGTCGACGCCCATCACCACTCCGTTGCCGTCGGCCAGGCCGAGTTGGCAGTGGATGTCGATCAGGGATCCCGCCAGGTGCTCGGCCACTGCGGCACCGTCGTGTTCGAGAGCGACCCCTTCACGGCACACGACCACGCCGCCGTAGGCGATGGCCAGTCGGTCCATGTCGAATGCGACACCGGCCGATCCGAGTTCACTCGCCACCCGACCCCAGTAGGGGTCCCCGCCGTTGAGAGAGCACTTGACCAACAGCGAGTCGGCCACCTTTCGGGCCGCGGCGTGGGCCTCGCCGTCCGATTGGGCGCCAGTGACTCTGATCTGCACGATCTTGGACGCCCCCTCGGCGTCCGCCACCATCTGGCCGGCCAAGCTGACGCACGCTTCGGTCACCCGGTCGACGACGACGTTGGGATCGCCGACTCCGGCCCGGCCCGAGGCCATCAGGACGACGGTGTCGTTGGTCGAGGTGCAGCCGTCGACGCTCATCGAGTTGAACGAATCCCGTACGGCGATCCGCAGCAGGTCGGCCAACGGGCGCGGCTCGATGGCCGCATCGGTAGTGAGGAAGGCCAACATGGTGGCCATGTTGGGCGCCAGCATGCCGGCCCCCTTGGCCATGCCGGCCACCGCGAAGGAGGGAGTCTCGACGAGCACCTCCTTGCGAGCCGAGTCGGTGGTGAGGATTCCGGCGGCCGCATCCCGGGCCGCCTTCTCGGAACCGGAGCGGGCCGTGACCAACACGGGGATCCCGGCTTCGATGGGCTGCATGGGCAAGGGGATGCCGATCAGGCCGGTAGAGCAGACCAGCACGTGCTCGATAGGGACACCGAGGCCGGAGGCCGCCAGCGCGCACATCGAGCTGGCGTCGTCCCGTCCCGGGGCACCGGTGGCGGCATTGGCATTTCCGCTGCTGACCAGCACTCCCGAGGCCCGGCCTCCGCTGCGCTCGAGGTGGTCCCGGCTGACCTGGACCGGAGCTGCGGCGGCCAGGTTGGTGGTGAAGGTGGCGGCAGTGGGGACGGCGGAGGCGTCGTCGGTGGCCAGCAGGGCGAGATCGAGCGCCCCCGAGGCCTTGATGCCCGCGGCCAGGCCGGCGGCCACAAATCCCTTCGGGGCGGTGATGCTCACGGGTACACCCCTGCCATCGGTAGACCGGTCCCTTCCGGAAGGCCCAGCGCAAGGTTGGCACACTGGACGGCCTGGCCGGAAGCCCCCTTGATCAGGTTGTCGATGGCGGCGAAAGCAAGCACCCAGCCGGTCCGTCGGTCGACCCTGGCCGTGACGTAGGCGCAGTTGGACCCACTGGTGGCCTTGGTCGACGGCGGGGCGTCGGTGACGATCACGAACGGTTCGTCGTCGTACTGGTGATGGAGGATCTCCATGGCGCTCTCGGTGGTCACCCCGCCGTATGCGCCGTCTGAGGCGTTCGGACGCCCATAGCAGGTGGCCAGGATTCCCCGGACCATCGGCGCCAGATGGGGCGTGAACAGCACCCGGGTCCCGAGGCTCTGCTCCATCTCGGCGGTGTGTCGGTGGTCGAGCAGCCCGTAGGCCACGAAGTCCTCATCCACCGCGCTGAAGTGGAGTTCGTCCTTGGGTGATCGCCCGGCTCCCGACACCCCGCTGGCGGCGTCGACGATGAGGGCGGGCTCGGGGAAGCCAGAAGCCCCGGGTTCGGAGCCTGTCATGAGGTCGAATCCGGTGGTGGAGCTGCTGGTGGGTCCGGTTGTGGAGCTGCTGGTGGGACCGGCTGCAGGGTGGGTGGCGATGACCCCGGCTCGCAGCAAGGGGGCCAGGGCAAGGATCGCAGCCGTCGGATAGCACCCGGGGGCAGCGATCAGTCGTGCGCCGCGAAGCTCCTCGCGGTGCAGCTCCGGGAGCCCGTAGACGAATTGGCCCAAGAGCTCGGGCGCCGTGTGCGGTGCTCCGTACCAGGTCGGATACAGGGCCGGGTCGTGCAGACGAAAATCGGCGGCGAGGTCGACGACGACTCCCACACGGGAGGTCAGCTGCGGGACCAGGTGTTGGGATTGACCGTGGGGCAGGGCCAGAAAGACGAGATCCAATCCGTCCAGGGCGCCAGCGTCAGTTGGGGCATAGGAGAGGCTGGGATAGGCGGCCGCCAATGACGGGGTGTGTCGCGCCACGGCTTCACCGGTATGGCCACCTGCCGTGGCGACCATCACATCTAGGTCCGGATGACAGGCACAGAGGCGGAGGAGCTCGACGCCCGCGTAGCCAGAGGCGCCGACGATTCCGACATTCATGGGTTCTCACTCCTCCCGGGGTTGCCGGACTCATATGCCGCCTCGTGCTGCCGACACTTGCAAGTATATTCATACTTCTGCATTCTTATGCAAACCACCCACCGTCGGGACAAACCTTGACCGGCGTCGGGCTGCTCGGTACCGTCACAGCCACGCCATCGGATTCACCCCGGTTCGCCGATCGCAAGGGAGATGGCAACGTGAGCGGCCTCCACCAGCACCAACTCGTGGGAGCTACCCGTGCCCTTCCCGAACCAACAGTCCGAACTGGACCCGGACCCCTCGTCCCGACCTCAGACCGAGAATCCCCAGATGGTCGTGTTGGGCCCTCTGCTCGACGCCCTCTTGCGAGACCTCCCCGAGTTCGGGCCGACCTATCAGGAACTCGTCGAGGCCTGTGACGACGACCCGGGCGATCCGATCGTCCTGATCGAACTGGCCGATTTCGTCGAGGCCCGGCTGGCGGTCCTGGCGACAGGCCGCTCGATCCTGGAGCGCACGTTCGGCGTGATCGAATCGCTCATCGATTCGCTGGCCGACGATGAGATCGGGTGCGAGCTCGTGGGCATGGCGTTCTTCGACAGCTTCTCGCCCGAGAGCCGTCCGATGCTGGCTCCGTGGCTGGGACCGCGATCCCTCCTCGTCCTCGAAGCCCTCGAGGTGTCGAACCCAGGCTTCGAGTAGTTCAGCAGTGGTGCCGGCGTCAGATGCACCGATGATTGGTTTCACCATGCGCCGTCTCTACTGATCGGAAGCTCCGGTTGCGCCGCAGCGAGGGGCACAGAACTGCCGATTGTCCAGATGCCCGAAAGAAGCCGGTCATTGACGGTCGATGGCGGCCACGCTCCCGGCCATCTCGGACGCCCTGCTCATGACGGATCCAGGAATCAGACCAACCCGAGCAGCTCGGCGCCATTCCGCCAGAAGAATCGGTCATGAGTTGATTCATCGAACGTCGATACGGCGTCACGAAATACTTCAAACGGTCGCCGACCGCCTTCGGGATGGGGATAGTCGGTTGAGAACATGAACAGCTCAGACCCGCATTGCTCGAGCAGCCAGGGAGTGTCCTCGAATGGGTAGGGTGTGAACCGCGCCTGCCGGCGCAGGTACTCCGACGGCAGTAGCGGGAGAGCTTTCAGGGTCGGCTCAAACTTCGAGAACGATCTGTGGGCATAGTCGAGGTTTCGCAGCAGTCCTGGCACCCACGTCGCGCCCAGCTCAATAGCCGCTCCCCGCAGTGTCGGATGGCGTTCAAACACGCCATCGAGTGCGAGGCAGGCGAGGAAACGCTCGGGCGAGTGGTGTACTACTGGGAAATCCTTGGCTCGGAGATTCTCACCCCCGCCCAACCAGTCACGGGGACGGGGAAGGCCGTTGTTGTGAAACGCTTTCGGCAGCAGTTTCCCGCCCCCGACATGCAGAACGAACGGCACTCCCGCCTCTGCGAGCCGGGCCCACACCGGGTCGAGATCAGTGTGCGCAGGAGAGAAGTCACCGGGCGCCTCGGACGGTAGCCACACGGCCGCCACCCCTTCGTCCAGCGCCTCTTCAAGTGCCACGACGGCTCGCTCAGGATCCTTGAGGGGCACAAATCCCACGGCCTTGAGGCGCGGGTCCGGGGCACAAAATGCAGTCATGGCTCGGTTGAGTGCTTGGGTGCCCCCGTAGAGGACGTCGAGATTCTCACTCCGCGCAAACTGGACCAGGGCGAAGGTCGGAAAGACCATCTGGGCGGTGATGCCGAGGGCATCGAGCACCCGGGAGCGGACTTGGGTGTCAAGAGCACCCGGGGCCATCCAGCCCTTCGGCCCCGAGAGCACCTCGGGGCCGATCCTTTGGTGACGGTGCTCGTCCCACAGGTCCGGAAGCGTTGACATCACCTCAGTCGCCTTGGCTCCTGCTCCGTCAAGAACAAGTGGCAAGAGTTGGTCTCGGACCCGGGGATCAGCGAAGGAGCCCAGCCAGTCCGCAGTCTCCATCAAGTGGCTGTCGGCGTCGAAGATCGCTGTGGTCACGTTGTCACCCCGTACCTTCACACAGTCAAGCTATGTCCAGCGTAGACTCGCTCTGTCCAACGTGCCCAAGGACAGTCACTGGAATGGTCAGTCCGCCGTCCGAGCCATGAGGATGACCAACTCCTATCCATCGGTCGTGCTGCGCGCAATGCAGGAATACGGCCGTCTGGCGATACCATCGTCTGGTGGAGTATCAGGAGCGTGCCACTCCTGTGGTTGGTGCCGTGCTTTGGCGGCGCGAGGTCGACAGCGCACCGAGGCGCACACCCATCATGCCCGACGGTTGCTTGGACTTGCTGTGGGACGGCAACCGCCTGTTCGTCGCGGGACCGGACACGGCCGCCCGCTGGCGCCAAAGCCCGGCCGGCACCACCTATGTCGCACTGCGCTTCTCGGGCGGGCTCGGCCCGACGCTGCTGGGTGTTCCTGCCAACGAGCTGTGGGATCGGACCGCGGACCTCGAAGACCTTTGGCCCGGGAGGTCCGGGCGCTGACCGAGCGAGTCGAGGTGCACCCCGCGGCGGGCTTGGAAGCGTGGGTGGTAGAGAGCGCTGCCTGCTGCGATCAGGATCCGCTCGGACCTCGAGTCCTGGCCATGGCGATGGCGGGGATGCCAATCGCGGCGATGGCGGATCGGCTGTGCATCAGCCCCCGCCAACTGCACCGTCGATGCCTCCCGGCGTTCGGTTATGGTCCGAGGCACTTGTCTCGGGTCATGCGGTTCCAACGGGCGCTCGAAGAAGTCCGCTGCGGTGTGCCCCTAGAGCCCAAGTGGCAGCCGCAGTCGGGTATGCCGACCAGGCCCACCTCTCCCGGGAGGTGCGTGCCTTGGCCGGCACGACGCCCCGAGGATTGCTCGATGCTCACGACGCGGACGGCAATAGGGCGAACAGATCGACCGGCCGGCCGTCGGGATCGTGGACAACGGCATAGCGCATGCCCCAGAAGGCGTCCCACGGCTCGAGGTGGCCGTGGTAGCCGGCCTCAGTGAGATCGCCCCAGGCGGCGTCGACCTCAGCCGGACTCTCACAGGCGAAGGCGAGATTGGCCGGTGCCCTCCTCCCCTGGGAGGCGACCACCCGGGATCGAAGGACCGAATGGTGTCCTCGGTATCCCAGGCCAGGCGCATCCCGCCGGCGAGCTCGACGTCCACGTGCGGCTCAGCATCGGCTGTCTTCGGGATGTCAAGTCCCAACCGGCGGTAGAAGGCGAGGGTGGCCGCCATGTCGGAGACGACCAGCTCGATCAAGGCAGGACGCAGTTTCATGGTGGTAACGGTAACCATTCGACCTTGGCCGAGCTTGAACGTTTCGGACATCCACTGATTCCGGCCATCCGAAATCGGGTGCCCCCGGTCAGCGCAGCCTGGCCTGGTGCTCCCGTTCCACAGCTCCGATGCACTGCGTTCGGAGCTCGCCGACCTCCTGGTCGGTGACCGTGTGGTCCAGCGCGCAGAATCGGAGACGGAAGGCCAGGCTTCTCGACCCTTCGGGGACGGAAGCCCCCCGATACACGTCGAACAACTCGACGGACTCCAACAGCTCGCCCCCAGATCTCCGCAGCGTCCGCTCCACTCCTCCGGCGGGAACCGAATCGGCCACGACAAAGGCCAGATCGATGTCGGACGACGGGAACCTGGTGATCGGTCGGGCCTCCTCGGGGCGTCGAGGCACCAGATCGCGATCGAGAAGGGTCCCGATGTCCAGATCCAGCCAACCCACAGGTCGAGGACGCCCGTCGGCCTCGAGCAGTCCGAATTCGCCCACGGTGGTCGGATCGAGCTCGCCGATCACACCGACCTCGGTCGACTGACCGGCGCCTCCGTTGTGGCCCGCCGGTCCGGTGACAATGCTCGACAGTGAGGCCCGCCGGAAGGGGTGGAGCACGGCCGAGTCCCGGGAGGAGGGCAGGCAGTCGGTCATGGCCCAATCGGCGATGCCGAGTGCCTCGGCGATGGTGCGCCAGGCGGCAACGGCGGTCCAGGCGTCGTCACCCCTGGCGGCGAAGACGGCGGACAGTCGCTCCGGTGCCTCGGCGGATGGCCCTCCGTCGGGATCCACGGCGCTGGTCCGGGGCAGTCGGAAGACCGTGCCCACCTCGAACAGGCGCACGTCGTCCTGCCGCCGGTCGGTGTTGTAGATGACCGCCCGCAGCAGACCCGGCGCCATCGATGAGCGCAGGAAGCGCTCCGCCTCGACGAGAGGATTGGTGACCTCGATGTAGGGAGCGTCGAACCCGGCGCGGACCTGGTCGAACTCCGAGACGAAGGTGCTCGTCCATGCCTCGCTGGCGCCGAGCCCGCAGAGCACCTCCCTGAGGAGGCGACGGTCTCGCTGATAGATCGTCAGCCGACCGGGTTGCGGCCACGACGGCGTACGTCTGGCCAGCCTCGCGTATCCGTAGGTTCGAGCCACCTCCTCGGCGATGTCGGCCTCGCCATTCGGGGCGGGACGGATATCGGGCCGATAGGTGGGCACGGTGACCACCAACGGGAGATCCCCCGCTCCGTCCGGTGGTTCGGCGCTGATGCCCAACGGGGCCAACATCTCAGCGATCTGGCTCGAGGTGAACTCGGTACCGAGCAGGGCGTTGACCTTGGCCGGCCGTACGGTGAGCGACAGCGGGACCGGGACGTCGCCCTGTACGTCGATCACACCGGCAGCCACCGACATGGCATCGCCGGCGCTCTGGGCCAGCAATTCACAGAACCGCCCAGCGGCGAGGTCGATGCCGGCCGGGTCACATCCCCGCTCGAAACGGGCCGAGGCCTCAGTGCGCAGGCCCAGACGCTTCGACGTCCTGGCGATGGCCATGGGGACGAAGTACGCGGCTTCGAGAAGCACCCGGGACGTGGCGTCGTCGATCTCGGACGAGGCGCCGCCCATCACTCCCCCGATCGCCACCGCCGTCCCTTCGGCGTCGCAGATGAGGCAGTCCTGGCCGGTATCCCCCAGGCTCGGTCCGGGGCGGCCCAGCGACCGCGGCACCCCATCGAGAGTGGTGATCGCCTCCCCGGGACGGGCCCGTCGGATCACCAGGCCGTGGCCGCCCAGGCCATCGAGATCATAGGGGTGCGTGGGTTGCCCGAGCTCGAGCATGACGTAGTTGGACGCATCGACCACGTTGTTGATGGGTCGCATTCCCGCCAGCGTGAGCCGCCGCGACAGCCACGCGGGTGAGGGGGCCACCTCCACTCCGGTAAGCACGGTCGCCGTGAAGCGAGGGCACAGCTCGAGATCGTCGACCCGCACAGAGGCCAGCGTCCCGACCGGCGCCCCGATCCGCGGCACAACCGGGGCCGCCGCCCCAAGGAGGACAGAGGTGTCGGGGATGGCGAAGGGGAGCCCCAGCCGGGCGGCCAGGTCTCGGGCCACCCCGGCGATGCTGGAGGCGTCGGGCCGGTTGGCCTCCACCGCGATGTCGAAGATGACGTCGGCTTCGATCCCCAGTGCCTCCGTCAGCGGCTGGCCCGCGCTCACGTTCTCCATCTCGTTGAGCCTCAGGATGCCCTCGTGGTCAGCGGACAGGTTGAGCTCCCGGCCCGAACAGAGCATCCCGTTGGAGACCACGCCCTTCATCTTGCGCCGTCCGATCTCGAACCCTCCGGGCAGCGTGGCGCCGACCGGAGCCAGCGGGACCAGATCGCCGACCTCGAAATTCCAAGCCCCGCACACCACTTCGACGGGCCCGGATCCGGCGTCGACCACGACGAGGCGGATCCGGTCGGCACCCTCGATGGCGGCAACTGAATCGACGCGTGCCACCACCACGTCGCCGAGGCCCTCCCCGACCACCTCGATCTCCTCGACCACGAGGCCCAGATCGTCAAGAGCAGCGGCCAGGTCGGCCGGGTTCCCGACGAAGGGGGCGAAGTCTCGCAGCCACGAAAGCGGTACGCGCACGGCTGTCCTCTCAGTACTCGTGCATCGGGTGCTCGTGCCTCGGAATTGACCGGCGCATCAGAATTGCCGGAGGAAGCGGAGGTCGTTCTCGGTCAGAGCACGCATGTCGGCTATCTGGTGGCGCATCTGGGCGCACCGATCGATGCCGAAGCCGAAGGCGAAGCCGGTCCACTCATCGGCGTCGATCCCGACGGCGTCGAACACGGCGGGGTCCACCATGCCGCAGCCCCCGAGCTCGATCCAACCGGTCTGGGAGCACGTGCGACAGCCCTCTCCGTGGCAGATGGTGCACGTCACCTCGAACTCCGCTGACGGCTCCGTGAACGGGAAATATGCGGGGCGCAGGCGTGAGTGGATGTCAGGGCCGAAATAGGCGGTGGTGAACACCTGGATGGTGCCGGCCAGGTCGGCGAAGGTGATCCCCTTGTCGACCACCAGTCCCTCGATCTGATGGAACACCGCCAGGTGCCGGGCGTCCTCGGTCTCATGCCGATAGGCACGCCCGGGCATCACGGCATGGATCGGCAGGCCGCCGCTGGCGACGGCTTCTTCCATCAGGTGGATCTGCACGGGCGAGGTGTGGGTGCGCAGGACCGTGCTCTCCGGCGGCCCCAGGTTCAGATAGAAGGTGTCGAACATCGACCGGGCGGGATGGGCGGGGGGCATGTTGAGCGCCCCGAAATTGAACCAGTCCGTCTCGATCTCGGGACCCTCCGCCGCCTCGAATCCCATACCCACGAACACATCTTCGAGCGAGTCCCGCGTCTGGGACACCAGATGGAGGTGGCCGCGGGCCGCAGGGGCCGGGATCGAGCCAGGAATGAACTCGGTGAGGTCCATCCGGGCCTCGGCCATCTGGCGTGACCGTTCTTCGCGCTCGAGATCGTTGCGCCTCTGCTCCAGCAGGCCGTCGATGGCCGTCCGGGCCTGGTGGATCTGCTGTCCGAGCGCTTTGCGAGCCGCGGGCTCGAGGGCGCCAAGCCTGCGGGACGCCTCGGCCAGCGGCGACCTCTTGCCGGACACTGACGCCGCCACCTGTCGGATCTCCTCGATGGATCTCGCCCCGGCGATCGCCGCCTGGGCCGTACTGAGCAGTGAATCGGTATCCACGGGATCGTTGTCCGGTGCCTCGGTGTCCGATGGTGCGGTCATCGTGGCCCCCCGTCGCTCCCGCCGCCCGCCTGCTCCGCCGGGACCGGGGTCGCTGCTTCCATACCCGGCATGGTAGAGCGCCGCGCCCCGCCGGCCCCGGGGCGCCGTTGCCGCAATGCCTCGAAGCACAGCACTGCGGCGGAGACGCTCACGTTCAGAGACTCGGCACCGCCGGCCATGGGGACGGAGACGCGCTCGTCCAGATTGTCCAGGGCCACCGGATCCAGTCCGGAGGCCTCGTTCCCGAATACCAGCGCCACCCGCCGGCGCCAATCGAATGCGGCGTAGTCCACTCCGCCGCGTACCGCCGTGCCCACCGTCGTGAACCCCCAACTCCTCAAGGTGCCGACCACCGACCCGGGATCTCCGCCCGCCACCACCGGGAGGTGGAAGAGCGATCCCGCCGAGGCCCGAACCGTCTTCGGATTGGTGGGGTCCACCGTCCCGTCACAACAGATCACCGCGTCGACCCCGGCGGCGTCGGCCGTGCGGATCATGGTGCCGGCATTTCCCGGATCACGCACATCGACGAGGACGACGACCATGGCGGCGTCCCTGGTGCTCTCGAGCCCCGCCGGCACGAATCCCACCACGGCCACCAGGGGCTGGGGTGTGACCGTGTCGGCGATCCTCTCGATGACCCCCGGAGCCAGATCGAAGACTCGAACCCCGGCGGCAAAGGCCCGGTCGACCACGCCGGCCACCGCCGGGTTGGATCGCCCACCGGGGGCGACGTAGGCCGCCTCGATGGGTGCGCCCGCATCCATGGCGACGGAGAGCAACTCGGCCCCCTCGACCACCAGCGACCCCTCCGAACTGCGCAGGCCGCGCTTGCGCACGAGCTGCCTCACTCGGCGGACCCGGTGGTGGGTATAGGCCAGGCCGGTCTGGTTCAGGAACTGGCCTCGGCGCCGGTCCGTGCGCCTGCCAGTGCCTCGTTGGCCACGAGGACCAACGATGTGAAGGCCTCCGGCTCGGTCACGGCCAGATCGGCAAGCACCTTGCGATCAACGTCGACATCCGCCTGATGGAGACCGGCGATGAACCGGCTGTAACTGGTGCCGTTGAGCCGTGCCGCGGCGTTTATCCGCTGGATCCACAGCTGACGGAAGTCGCCCTTGCGGGCACGGCGGTCCCGATAGGCGTATTGCATGGAATGCATCACCTGTTCGTTGGCAGCGCGAAACGAACGGCTCTTGTTGCCGTAGTAGCCCTGCGCCTGTTCGAGGACGGCGCGGTGGTGCTTCTTGGCGTGGACTGCGCGCTTTACTCGGGCCATGGGAACTCCTTCTCGTGGGGGCCGTATCGGCCCATTGCATATCGATGTATCGGCGAATCGAACGTGTGGTGTGTCGAAGAACGGACTGACCGGGGATCGGACTGAGCCCATTGGCCCGTCCGACTGACATCACTCCGGCGCCCGGTCGAGCACTACTGCTTCGACTCGGGCGGAGGCGGTGGATGCCGTGAATCAGACGGCGGCGGCCGCAGGACGGCCGACGCCGCGACGGTTACATCCCAAGCATTCGCTTGATCTGGCGAGCGTCGCCCGGGGAGAAATCCGTCTCCCGTCCGAGGCGGCGCTTGCGGGCGCTCGACTTCTTCTCGAGCAGGTGGGAGCGGAAGGCCTTGCGGCGACGGAGTCGGCCCGAACCGGTCACCTTGATCCGTTTGCGGGCTCCACTGTCGGTTTTCATCTTCGGCATGGGCTATCCCTCTCCTTCGCTCGACTCTGCGGCCGGGGATCCGTCCCCTGCCGTCTCGGCTGCCACTCCCTCGGGCGGGGCGATCGCCGACCCGTCCCCGGCCTGTCCGTTCACCCCGGATGCAACCCCACCGTCCCCGGCTGCTGCCGCGGACACCGGCACCGTCGGGGCCGCTGGAGCCGCTGAGGCGGCGGCGTCCTTCGGAGTGGAGCCGTTGGGGCTCTGACTCTCGTGGCCGGGCCCTCGGGAGGCAGCCGACTGCTTTGCCCGCTTGTCCGGTGCCAGCACCATCACCATGTTCCGACCGTCGAGGCGCGGGATGGACTCGGATTTTCCAATTCCGTCCATCTGGTCGGCGATCCGGTCGAGGATCCGCTTGCCCAACTCCGGATGGAACACCTCTCGACCACGGAACATGATCGTGATCTTGACCTTGTGACCCTCCTCGAGGAACTTCGCCACTTGCCGGGTCTTGGTGTCGAAGTCGCCGTCACCGATCTTCGGTCGGTACTTCATCTCCTTGATTCCGACGTGGACCGCCTTGCGTCTCGATTCCTTGGCCCGTTGAGCGGCGTCGAATTTGAACTTTCCGTAGTCCATGATCCGACACACCGGTGGGTTGGCACCCGGTGCGACCTCGACGAGATCCAAATCGAGATCGCGGGCGATGGCCAAAGCCTCCGGCAACAGCTTGATACCCAGCTGCTCTCCTTCGGGATCGACCAGTCGCACTTCACGGGCGCGGATCCGGTCGTTGATGCGAGGCTCGTTAGTGGTGATGGTGGCTGCTATTCGACTTCACTCCCTGTCTTCGGATCACGGACCTCCCATGACCAGCGAATGAGGAGCGGAGCCACCACCGGCTGCGACGCCATGCGTCGACAGCTTCCGATTGACCCGGCGCACACCTCAGAACTGCATCGTGGCCGGGTGGGAGCCTCAAACCGCGAGACCCCGCTTCCTCGTCTATCAGTGCTTTAGGCTACCAGTCGTGAGCTCACTGTGGACACCTGATGGCGAGCGACCGGTCGGGCGTCCCAGCGACGCCGGCGGTGGCGGAGCGTCCGGAGGAGCCGGGACACCGGGTGGCACGGGCGGCGGCGACGGCGGAATGCCGCCTGACATGGACGAGGAGGAGCTGGCGGAGCAGGTGGCGGCCATGCGGGCCGAGCTCGCCAATTCGCCCGTCGAGGTCGTGGTGGCCAACCACTGCTACGGGCTCTTCGAGCTGGCGGCCGTCTACCTGTCGCAGCAGCCTCCGATGCTCACCCAGGCCCGCCTGGCCATCGACGCCCTCGGGAGCCTGGTCCTCGGCCTCGAGGGACGCCTGGGCGATGCGGAGGACCAGCTGAAGGACGGTCTCAGCCAACTCCGGCTGGCCTACGTGCAGATCGACGGCGCCCAACGGGCCGGAGCCGAGGCCGCATCGGCAGTGGGCGTCAACGGCGGGGCGAGCGGCCAGTCCCCGACCGGCACCCCCGAGGCGGCCGCAGAGGGATCCGGCCCGGCAGACGAGGGACCCGGTGCGGCCGCACAGGGACAGGGCGGGGACGGGGCGGAAACCGGGACTGACGGCGACGGGTGAGCGGGGGCTCCGAAGGCGTTCCTGACCCACGGTCAGCTCCCCCAGGGTCCGGTCCACCCGCGGCCGGTCCCCGACGGTCGCCGGATCCGTCCGACGACGACGGCGCACCCGCATCGGGCAGCGCAGGCGGGCCCATCGACGGCTCCCGGGTCCGGAGTTTCATCGGTCTCTCCATCGGACTGGTGGGCCCGAGAGCGAATCTGGCCGTTTCCGGGGTCTTGATCACCCTCTACGTGCAACAGCGGGCATCCGGTGCCCTGGCCGTGACCTTCGCCCTCACCGCCAACCGGCTCCTCAGTTGGCTCACCTATCCGGTGGCGGGGCGGGTCAGTGACCGAACCCGGAGCCGGGTGGGTCGGCGGACGCCGTACATGGCGGGCAGCCTCATCATCATGGGCATCTCCACCTGGATGTTCACGCTGGTCAGCGGCTACTGGCTGTTGGTCCTGTTCATCGTGATCGCCAGACAGGCCGCGGCGATCTTCACCCTCACCAATGTTGCCGTGGTGCCCGAGGTGTTCGGCCGCAGCCGGTGGATCAAGGCGCTCCTCCTCACCACCGTGCTCGGAACGCTGGCCAGCCTGACCATCAAGGCCACGGTGTTGACGACCTGGAACCAACACCGACCTTCCACCTGGAACCTGCCGTTCCAGGTGGCGGCCGTCATCATGATCGGCGTGGGCATCGCCGTACTGGTGCTGGTCCGGGAGGCGCCGACGGCCACCTTCGGGGCCGAGGCCGACCGTCGGGAGCGGGCGCGGCCCACCAGAGACGAGCTCCGGGACATCCTGTCGGGGCCCAACGCCAAGGTCTTGGTGGCCGGGTCGCTGCTCTTCTGGGCGGGGATCGGATCCACCGCCTACGTGGCCATCCTCTTCTTCCAGCGCGTGCTCAACGCGGGAGCAAGTGCGCAGACGCTGGCCGGCCTGGCCACCGGGATCCCGGTGTTCCTCATCGGGATTGCCCTCGGAATACCGCTCAGCCGGAAGTTGTCCCCCATGCAGTTGGCCGTGGGGGCCCCGCTCATCGGGGGAATCCTGGCCGGGGTGCAGTACTTCGACACCCACATCTGGCAGGCGGTGGTCCTGAGCTACATCGGGGCACCCTTCATCGGCGCCTACATCATCGTGATGGCTCCGTTGCTGCTCCAGCTCCTGCCCCGGGCCGGCGGGCTCGGTGAGCGGATCGGTGTTCTCCTGTCGCCGTTCAATCTGTGCAGTGTGATCCTGGCCTACATCGCCGCGGTGGTTGTCGACGCCACCGGCAACTACCGCCTGATCTGGCTCTTCCCCGCCGCCACCGGACTGGCCCATGCCACCGTCAACTGCTGGCTCCGGTATCCGCCCAAGCGGGCCTCGAGCCCCGACATGGTCAACCGGCTGTGGGAGTGGAGCGTGGTGCAGGCCGAGTCCATGGCCGAGACCGGGATCGTGACCGGGCTCCTGGCCGCCCCGCTCCTCGGGGTGGTCACCAAGGAGGATGCCGACAGCGCCGTGGTCATCGACATGGCCAGGAACATCCTCGGCAATCCGTACGAGGCCGAAGAGGCCGACAGGGCCGGACCGTCGGGCGCCCTGGCGTCGGGCGGAGGACCTGTCCGCGCGCCTTACTCGCCGTCCGACGAGGGTGGCGACTTGGGCGTGACCGGGGTCCTCCAGGTCGGGGGAGGACCGGAGGTGGGCCGCACGATGGGCGACCAGAAGTCAGGCCGGGGCGAATCGTCCGGCGCCGACGGGCCGCTCGATGCGGTTGCCGGCGCGTCCGACGGCGATTCCGACGCGGCGTCAACGGCCGGTTCGGAGGCCACATCACCGACCGGTTCGGACGGCACGGCGACAGGCGGAACCACGACCGGACGGAATGACAGCCCCCCGGCCGGGAGCGACACGGCCGCCGGAGTGCCGAACGGAGGAGTGGGATCGACGAGGTCGGGTGGTCCTTCAGACGCACCCGAGTCGTCGGCTTCGGATCCGATCACCCTGGATCCGACCGCTGCGGGCTCGACAGAGCCCGATGCGCCCCCACCCGGTGCCACAGAGTCGACGTCGACCGTGTCCGACCACCGGGAGCCCGGGACGAAGGACGTCTGAGCCGGCAGCGGTGCGCCGACCGTCACCGTGGTCGGCACGGGATCCACAGAACGTGGCCATGCGGGCTCGTCGGCGGCGGGGAGCCATTCCTCCCCCGCCAGTTCCCCCTCGTCCATTGCCCCATCGTCCAACTCGTCATCGTCCACGTCGTCATCGTCCACGTGAGCATGGCCGGTGGACAGGGTCGAGCCGGGACGCACCACGCCCGGCAGCGGATGGACCGACCGGGCCTCCAGTCGGCCGAGGCGACCGGCAGTGACCACGAAGGCGACCACGGTCCCCGGTGCGATCTGTCGCGAACCATCGGTGATGGCGGTGCAATGGAAGGGGAGCCGTTGGCCCGGTCCGTACTCGACCACACCCAGCCCTCGGTCGTCGTCGAATTCGGCCACCTCCCCGACCAGGGGGCTCCCCCCCACCGGCGGGAGGTCGTGCAGCCCTGTCCAGACGGTTGCCATCGTTGCAGTCTCCGCTCAGTGCACGATCTTGGACAGGGCCAACTCGATGATGTCCATGGCGCCGCGATCCTTGAGGGCCGGGATGAGGACGTTGATCTCGGATTTCGGCACCACCGCCTCCACCGCGAATCCGCCCCCGCCGAACAGCTCGGAGACGGTGGGCGACCGGAGGGAAGGAAGCACGTCGATGACTCCGGGGAGCTGCTCTGCGGCCACATTGAGTTTGACCAGCACCTTCCCGCGCGCCTCCAGTGCTCCCTGCAGCAGGGTGAGCAACTGCTCCATGGCGTGGCGCTTGTCCGAGTCCTTGGCCGCGGCGGGATTGGCGATCAGCTCCGTGTGCGAGACCAGCAGGGTCTCGACGATCTTCAGGCCCGCGGCGCGGAGCGCCCTCCCCGTCTCGGTGATCTCCACCACGCAATCGGCGATGTCCGGCACCTTGGCCTCGGTGGCGCCATAGGAGAGACTGACCTCGGCGTTCACGCCGTGGCTCTCGAGGTACCGTCGGGTCAGTTCCGGGTACTCCGTGGCCACCCGGAGTGCCCCGCCCGCTCCCGTGGCCGACCGGGCCAGGTCAGCCACCGAGGCCACCGGGGACTCGGTCGGCACGGCCAGCACGACCCGGACCGGGTTGGCGCTGGCCTTCGAGTAGTGGAGGACGCCGAGCGACGTCACGTCCGTGCCTCGCTCCTCCACCCAGTCGCGGCCGGTGATGCCCAGGTCGAAGAGGCCGTCGGCCACATACAGCGGGATCTCCTGGGGGCGCAGTATCCGGACCTCGGCCACACGGGGATCGTCGATGGTGGCCCGATAGTCGACCTCGGACGAGCGCACGACAGTCAGGTCCGCCGCCTCGAACAGCTCCAACGTCGACCGCTCGAGCGACCCTTTGGGAAGGACCACGCGCAACATCAGCGTCCCCCCACCGAGAATCCTACCCGGGGGCCCGATGCCGCCGAGGACACCGCTTCGAGCACGGCGAAGGTGCCGATGGCAGTCAGCGCCGCCTCGCGGCCCTTGTTGGTCTCGTCCGGCTCCGATCGGGCCAACGCCTGTTCGACCGTTTCCGTCGTGAGCACGCCGAAGACCGCCGGAATGCCGGTATCGAGCTGCACCCGTTGCAGGCCGGAGGCGCACTCGCCGGCCACGAACTCGTAGTGACCGGTGTCCCCTCTGATCACGGCGCCGAGGCACACTACGGCGTCGACGGCCTCGGATCTCGCCAGGCGCATCGCCACCAACGGCAGCTCGAAGGCCCCGGCCGCCCAGGCCACGATGGACCGGGACGGGTCACAGCCGGATTCCTCCAAGGCATCGAGGGCCGCGGTCAGGAGGCGGTCGGTGATCCCACCGTTGAACTCGGCACAGGCGAACCCCACCCGGATACCCGGATGCGGCCCGCCGGCGGTGCTGTCGACGGAGGTTCCAACCCGGGCGGCGATGCGGTCCTTGGCACCAGGAGGGAGCAGGGTCTGGTCAGAGGACGTCATCGAGGCCCTCGAGCAGGTGACCCATACGCTCGCGCTTGGTCCGGAGATACTCGATGTTCTCCGGCGTCGGAGTCGGCTGGATGCTCACCCGTTCGACGATGTCGAGGCCGAATCCCTCGAGGCCCCCGTACTTGGTGGGGTTGTTGGTCATCAGGCGCATCGTCGTCACGCCCAGGTCCACGAGGATCTGTGCGCCGATCCCGTACTCGCGGGAGTCGGCGGGCAGGCCCAGCTCGAGATTGGCATCGACCGTGTCGAACCCCTCCTCTTGGAGGTTGTAGGCGCGGAGCTTGTGGGGCAGGCCGATGCCCCGGCCCTCGTGCCCGCGCAGATAGACGATCACCCCGCTCCCGTGTTCGTTGATGGTGGCCATCGCCCCGTGCAGCTGCGGCCCGCAGTCACACCGCAGCGAACCGAACACGTCTCCGGTCAGGCACTCGCTGTGCACGCGCACCAGCGTGTTCTGCCGGCCGTCCACGTCGCCCTTGACCAGGGCCACGTGGTGCTCGCCGTCGAGCACTGATTCGTAGGCATAGACGTTGAACTCCCCGTACTCGGTGGGTATCCGCGCCTCGGCGATCCGGCGGACCAGCTTGTCCTTGCGGCGACGGTACCGGATGAGGTCGGCGATGGAGATGAGGCGCAGTCCGTGCTTCTCGGCGAAGACCGTGAGCTCGGGCAGGCGGGCCATGCCCGTCTTGTCCTCGCTGACCACTTCGCACAGCACACCGGCCGGGGACATCCCCGCCGCCCGGGCCAGGTCCACGGCGGCCTCGGTGTGCCCGGCCCGCTTCAGCACCCCGCCCGGACGGTAGCGGAGCGGGAAGATGTGTCCGGGTCGGTTGAGATCGGACGGACGGATGTGGGGATCGGCCAGGGCCTTGATGGTGGCGGCCCGGTCGGCTGCGGAGATCCCCGTGGTGGTCCCATGGCGATAGTCGACACTGACGGTGAAGGCGGTCCGCTGGACCTCGGTGTTGGCGGTGACCATGAGCGGCAGCTCGAGGTGCTCCACCCGCTCAGGGGTAAGGGGTACGCAGATGACGCCCGAGGAATGGGCCAGGAAGAAGGCGATCTTCTCCGGCGTGACGGCGTCAGCCGCCATGATCAGGTCGCCCTCGTTCTCACGATCCTGGTCATCGACGACGATCACGATCTCGCCCCGTCCGATCGCTTCGATCGCATCCTCAACTGATGAAAAGGGCATCGGCCCTGTGTCTCCCTCTGCTCTGCGCGTCCGGCCCGGCTCGGGATGCCTGACGCCTGATTGTCGCTGACCGGCGCCGAGTGCAGCCTCGGGCCATGGCGCCGGCCCTCCTTCTATGTCGGCCGGCATCGGGCCGGCATTAGCAATTCTGGAGCCGAGCAGCAGGTCCTCAGCTGGTGGAGGGGGACAATTCGACTCGCAAATCGCCCCCCAGGCTAGTCACCGAGTGCACCCGACCCCGCCAAACGTCAGCGAGGGTGGGGGCACCTGGCCCGGCAAAAAGAGGGCGGGCGTCGTCGCCGCCGAAGAGTGCCGGGGCCAGATAGAGGACGTAGCGGTCCACCAGCCGCGACGAGTGGAAGGCATGAGCCACGGTTGCGCCGCCTTCGACCAGAACCTCGAGCACGCCCCGGCGACCGAGCTCGTCGAGCACGCTGCCGGGATCGCCGCTGAGCTCCCACGCCGGTGCAACGGCGGCACCGGCCGGCGCTCGGCCCAGGACGACCCGGATCGGTTGTTCGTCCGGGCCGCGGAAATCAGGGTCGCCGGCGGGCAGGCGGACGGTGAGGGCCGGGTCATCCGCCCGGACCGTCCCCGCCCCCACCAGCACGGCGTCCGCCCTGGCCCGCAGTCGATGGGCGTCGCTGCGGGCGCTCTCCCCCGTGATCCACCGACTGGTCCCGTCGGGAGCGGCGATCCGGCCGTCGAGCGTGGCCGCCAGTTTCAGGACGACCCACGGTCGTCCGGTCCGGCGGTGCTTCAGGTAACCGGCGAGCTGCTCGGTGGCCGCTTCGCGCTCCACGCCCACCTCCACCTCGAGGCCGGCTGAACGCAGAGCGGCGATCCCCCGGCCACTCACCAACGGGTCCGGGTCCTCGATGGCGACCACCACCCGCCGGACACCGGACTCGATGATGGCGGCGGCACAGGGTGGGGTGCGCCCCTGGTGGGCACATGGCTCCAGCGTCACGTACAAGGTTCCCGACTCGGCCCCGTGACCGGCGGCGCGCAGGGCGTTGATCTCGGCGTGGTCGCCCCCGGGAGGAGCGGTGGCCCCGGTGTTCCAATGGCGGGGGCCGTCGGGATCAGACAGCACCGCCGCCCCCACCCACGGATTGGGAGCGGTCCGTCCCCGCACGCGGGCCGCGGCCTCGAGGGCGCGCCGCATCCCTTCGTGGTCCAGCCGGTCACCGGGGTCCGAGGTACCGGTCAGGGCGGATCGCCCGCCACTGCCCCCACTGCGGCACGGAGGATGTCACGGACGGCGTCCAAAGGGTGGGGGCGCCCGAAGACCGCCGACCCGGACACGTACACGTTGGCTCCGGATCGCGCCGCCTCCACGACGGTGTGCTCGTCGACTCCGCCGTCCACCTCGACATCGAGACTGAGGCCGGCGGCGGCGGCGGCGGCACGGACCTGACGCACCTTGGGCATGACCTCGGCGATGAAGGTCTGGCCGCCGAACCCGGGGAACACGGTCATGCACAGGACCAGGTCGACCAAGGCCAGAAACGGCTCGATGGCCTCGAACGGGGTGTCAGGGTTGGCCGCCAGGCCGACCCGAAGGCCCAGATCGCGCATCTGGGCGATCAGCTCGGCGGTCCGCCCCACCTCCACATGGACCGTGCAGCCGTCCGAGCCGGCATCCCGGAACGACTCGAGGTAGCGGGCGGGATCGGTGATCATCAAATGAGTGTCGAAGAACAGATCGGAGTGCTCTCGCAACGAGGCAACCACCGGCGGGCCGATCGTCAGGTTGGGTACGAAGTGGCCGTCCATGACGTCGACGTGCAGCCAGTCCGCGCCGGGGGCGATCCCGGCGACGGCGTCCGAGAGGCTGCCGAAGTCGGCGGAGAGGATCGACGGCGCTACGCGCAGCTCCGGCAGTGGGAAGGACGGCTCCATCCCGAGTGACTCTATCGGCGAGGCCCATCCGGCTGGCGTCCTGGTTCAGACACCACCACTCTGGACGACCCGGCGGAACCACGGTGCGGACCCATCCCGACCGTCGACCGGCTCAGACCCCCAGCCGCTCGTGCGGCCCGGGGCGGACCCCGCGGAGCCAGTCCTGCACCTCCAACCGTCGCTTCCCTTCCGGTTGCACGGTGATCAGACGGATGCGGGACTCGCTGCCGGTGGTCACGGTGGGACCATCGAGCGCGCCGGGGACACTGCCGGCCCCGACCGCCGCACCGGGGCCGGGAGCGCCACCTGTGGTGGCGGGCTCCCCCACCGGCATTCCGCCCGGTGCCTCGGTAGCCCGCAGGATGCGCAATCGCCTTCCGCGGAAGGTTGTCCAGGCCCGGCCGAGCCGGATGACCCGGTGGATCTGCACCGCGGGCTGATCCCAAACGATCTCGTACTCGTGCGGCAGGATCTTCTCGGCGTAGGACGGAACCCCGATCTGGTCCCGGGCGAGCGGCAGACCGGCGACACCACCCTTCAAGTGCTCTTCCAACAGGTCGCACCCCATGGCCACGAGCCGGGAGCGCAACTCGTCGACGGTCTCGTCGTCATCAATCAACGTGTCGCACTCGGCGTAGATACCGCCGGTGTCCAGTCCGGCAGCCACGGCCATGAGGCAGACGCCTGTCTCGGCATCGCCTTCCAGGATGGCCCGCTCGACGGGTGCTGCCCCCCGCCACCGTGGGAGCAGGGAGAAATGCAGATTGACCATGGGCAGGTGGTCCAGCACCGCCGCCGGAATGATCCGCCCGTACGCCACCACCACGCCGAGCTCCGCGCCGACCGCCAGCACGTCGTCGAGCCGATCCGTGACGGGCAGGCCGAGCTGGTGGGCAGCCGCCTTCACCGGGCTGGGAAGCACTTCGTTGCCCCGGCCCCGGCGCTTGTCGGCCCGAGTGACCACGAGGGCGACGTCGTGACCGGCGTCCACCAGCGTGTGCAACGGCGCCACCGCCGTCGCCGGCGTCCCCAGATACACCAATCGGGCCATGAGGGGTGACGCTATCGGCCTCCCGGGCCAACCGGCGACCAGGCCGTGACCCAGCCCCGCCGCGCTTCGATCACACCTCTTCGATCACACCTCTCTGATCAGACTTCTTCGATCAGACTTCGGGCTGTGCGTCGGCCGAGACCAGTTTGGCCTCCATGGCCGAGGTGTCGAGCCCGAGCTCCCGGTCGCGCAGCACGCGCAACGCCTGGCGGCGCATGTCGTCATCCAACCGCTCGAGCATCAGCACGCCGTCGAGGTGGTCGACCTCGTGTTGGAACACCCGGCCCAGAAACTCGTCGGCCTCGATGGAGATCTCCTCACCGTCGAGGTCGTAGCCCCGGATGTGCACCCGGTTGGGTCGCACGATCCCCAGTCGCAGGCCTGGGATGGAGAGACAACCCTCGTCGTAGTACCACTCCCCGTCCAGCTCGACGATGGAGGGATTGATCATGACTTCGGGACCCTCGCCCACGTCGTAGACGAAGAGCCGCTTCTGCACACCGACCTGCGGGGCAGCCAGACCGGCACCCTCCGAGTCGTACATCGTCTCGACCATGTTGTCGACCAGGCGCACCAGCGAGCCGTCGACCTGGTCGACCTCGCGGGCAGCCTGCTTCAGTACCGGGTCGCCATAGACGCGGACGGGATACGAGGACATGCCCCCATTGTACGGGTTGTGCCGACGAGGACACGCCCGCGGGTGTGGCTTCCGGGCCAGGACGGGCAAGGTCGTGGCACCATTCGCATCAGGCGTCGATCGGGTCGACCTCGACCCGCAACCGTTCGGCGGGACGCGGCACCGCGGCCAACGCATCGCACATGACCCGGTGGTCGGGGGCCCGCACCGACCACCGATCCGTCTCCAGCCTGGACACCGAGAGGCCGTGGATGGAACCCAACCCCTCGGCGAAGGCGGCCGCTCCTGGGCCCTTGAGCATCGCCAGCGCCCCGAAGGGCGGCAGGCCGAGCGTCTGGCGCAACGCACGCTCGGGCCCGGCCAGGACCGTCGGGTCGGCGTGGGTAGCCGCTTGAAGCACCTCGTGATCCGGCATCCGGGTCTGCACCACCACCCTTCCGCCCCCCTGGCGGGTCCCGACCAACCGGGCGGCCCTGGCCAGCAGGGCCAGCGCCTCCTCCCCGGCAGCGAAGCGCGGGGCCAGGAGATGCTGGTCGAAATCCAGAAAGACCACCGCATCGGCCCGCGGCACGCGATGGAGGGCGGCCTCTGTCCCCACCACCAGGCGGGCCCCGACGCCTTCGGTGGGGTCCGACGAGCCGGTCACCTCTACCGCGCCGACCCCGCTCAACGCCGAGAGCTCCTCAGTGGCCCGGGTGACCCCGATGCGCAGCGACTTGAGGCGCGTCGAGTCACACGCCGCACACACGGCCGGGCGGATCTCGTCACATCGCCGGCACTGCAGCGTGCCGCCGGACTCGAGTTGGGCCACCGCCCCCCCGCACCGTGCGCAACGGGCCAGCGCCCCGCACAGGGTGCAGGCGAGGAGCCGGGTCCGGCCGGTCCGGTTCAGGATGCTCACCACTCGGCCGTCCGGTCGGTCCAGCACCGAGTGCAGGAGGTGGACCAGTCGCTCGGAGAACAGGCCGGTGCGCGGATCGTCGCCCGTGCGGTCGACGATCTCGACGGTCGGCCAACCCCGGCGTTCCACGGCTCGCGGTGTGGTGACCACCGACCCCGACTCGGTCATCACCACAGGCGGGCACGGAGAGACCAACAGGACCGGGGCCCCATCGCGCCGGCCCCGCTCGACAACGACATCCACCGCCGACCAGGTTGGAGAGCGCTCCTCGCGGTAGCCCTCGTCGTGGGCGTCGAGGACCACCGCCGCCCGCAGCTGTGGGATCGGGGCCCAGGATGCGGCCCGGGTCCCGACGACCACCGATCGGCCGGCCGATGCCTCCGACCACATGTCGGGCATGAGGGCGACGGGTATGCCGGCGCCCAGCAGGCGGGTCGCCAGTTGACCGGCGCGGGTGTGCGAGGGCACCAGGACCAGCACCCCGCCAGGCCCGGTCCGGTGGATGAGCTCGAGCACCACCAGGGCCGCGTCCAGGGCGGGGGCCAGCCGGATGACCGTCGGTGCGCTCCTCTCGGCCATGGCGGCGTCCACCAGTGACACCGAGCCACCTCCGGGCGAGGGCGTTGCCGGCCGAGGATCACCCTCGCCCACGCCGTTGGGGCCCCATCCCCACTGTGGTGGGATCGGCATGTCCGCCTGCCGGGCCGGCCGCCGACCCCGGGCCCCGTTGCGCACCACACGCGTGGGGGAGGCGGTCCCGAGAAACGACGACATGGGACCGGCCCAGCGCCACGCCGCCCACTCGGCCATGGCCACCACCGATGGAGGAGGCCCCAGCCCGCTGGAGGCCGACAGGGGCTTCGGGGTCACGCCGACGGTGGGGAGCACGTCGTCCTCGACCACCCATGCTCCGACCCGTCGACCGTGGAGCTCGACACGAACCCGGCTCCCGATCCGGATCTCGGGTTCCAGGTCCCCAGGCACCGAGTAGTCGAATCGCCGATGGATGGCCGGCACGTCGGGGACGACCCGCACCACCCGTTCGGGACCGGGGGCAACGGCGGTCGAGCCGGCTGATGAGCGCCCGTGGTCGGGCCCGGAGATGCGGTCGTTGGGCCCGGGATCCGACGCCCCTGCTCCGGAAGGGAGGCTCAGAGTCCGAGCGCCTGCTTCAGGTCGTCGGCCCGGGAGGTGTCCTCCCAGGTGAATTCCTTGTCAGAACGCCCGAAGTGGCCGTAGGCGGCGGTCTTCCGGTAGATGGGCCGCTTGAGGTCGAGATCCCGCACGATGGCGGCGGGCCGCAGGTCGAACACATCGTCCACGACCTGGGCGATGCGCTCGGGATCGACCCGCTCGGTGCCGAAGGTCTCCACCAGCACGGAGACCGGCCTGGCCACGCCGATGGCGTAGGCCACCTGGACCTCGCAACGGCTGGCGGCGCCGGCGGCGACGAGGTTCTTCGCCACCCAGCGGGCCGCGTAGGCCGCCGACCGGTCCACCTTGGAAGGGTCCTTGCCGGAGAAGGCCCCTCCGCCGTGCCGGGCCATGCCCCCGTAGGTGTCCACGATGATCTTGCGCCCGGTGAGGCCGGTGTCGGCGTGGGGACCTCCGAGCTCGAAGACGCCGGTGGGATTGGCCAGGATGCGAAGGTGGCTTGCATCCAGCTCGGGGGGCAGCAGGGGGTTGATGACGTTGTCGCGGAGGTCCGGGAGCAGCAGCGTCTCGAGATCGACGCCCGGGTCGTGCTGTGTCGAGATGAGGACGGTCTCGAGGGCGACCGGTCGGCCGTCCTCGTAGGTCACACTGACCTGGGTCTTCCCGTCTGGACGCAGATAGGGCAACACGCCCACCCGACGCACCTGGGCCAGACGTTGGGCCAGACGGTGGGCCAGCCAGATCGGGAGGGGCATCAGGTCAGGGGTCTCGTCGCAGGCGTACCCGAACATCATCCCCTGGTCACCGGCCCCCTGGGCGTTGAGGACGTCCTCACCGCCGGTTCCGGCCCTGACCTCGAAGGCGTTGTCCACTCCCTGGCCGATGTTGGGTGACTGCTCGTCGAGGGACACGATCACACCGCAGGTCCGTCCGTCGATGCCGTAGGCATCGTCGTCGTACCCGATGTCGAGCACCGTCTGGCGGACCAGCTTGGGGATGTCGACGTACGTCGTGGTGGTGATCTCGCCGGCGACGAGCACCAGGCCGGTGGTCAACAGGGTTTCGCAGGCCACCCGGCTTTCGGGATCCTCGGCCAGGAGCGCGTCGAGGACGGAGTCGGAGATCTGGTCGGCCATCTTGTCCGGATGGCCTTCGGTCACGGATTCCGAGGTGAAGGTGTATCGAGTACTCACAGGTGGTTCCATTCTGGTTGGGGGCGCTGGCCCAGGGCGGGAGACCGACGTGGTGGACGAAGACAGTAGGCGCAGCCGGATCCGACCGACGGGGTCGACGGGCTCACGGTGCCGACAAGAGCGCGCACACCCTATCCAATATGGCGTCGGCCACGGCATCCTTGGTGCGAAGCGGGACCCCGTTCACCGAACCGTCCGCACCGAAAATGGTGACTTCGTTGGTGTCGTGGTCGAATCCGACCCCGGCCGCCGAGACGTCGTTGGCGACCATCAGGTCGACCCCTTTGGCGGCCAGTTTGGCCACGGCCCGCTCCGAGACCTGTTCGGTCTCCGCCGCGAATCCCGCCAGTACCTGCCCCTTTCGCCGTCGGCGTCCCAGTTCGGAGAGGATGTCCGGAGTCGCCTCGAGGAGGAGTTCAGGGACGCCGTCCACCTTGTGCAGCTTCGAGTCCCAGGCCGCCTTGGGGCGGAAATCGGCCACCGCCGCGGCCATGATCACCACGTCGGCGGTCTGGGAACGGGCAAACATGGCGGCCTCCATCTCGGCCGCCGAGTCCACCCGGTCCACCGTCACCCCGTCGCTCACCGCCCGGTCGGTGGTGGTCACCAGCACGACGTCGGCTCCACGCCGCAAGGCGGCCTCAGCCAGCGCATGCCCCTGCTTGCCGGACGACCGATTGGTGATGAAGCGGACCGGATCGATGGGCTCGCGGGTACCTCCGGCCGACACCACCACCCGGACGCCGACCAGATCCCCGGTGGCGAGGCCGTCGCCACCGTCGCCTCCCCCGGTGTGACCCTCGGCCCCGGCCCTTCCCAGCAGTTCCAGCACCGTCGCCACGATCACCGACGGCTCGGCCATCCGACCGGTGCCCACATCCCCCCCGGCCAGGCGCCCCTCGGCGGGTGGGACCACCGTGACCCCTCGAGAACGCAGGACCGCCAGGTTGTCCTGGACCGAGGCGTGCTCCCACATCTCCGTGTGCATCGCCGGACAGACCACCACCGGCGCGGCGGTGGCCACCAGCGTCGTCGTCAGCAGATCGTCGGCGAGACCGTTGGCATAGCGGGCCAGGAGGTCAGCCGTGGCCGGCACCACGACGATCAGATCCGCTCGCTGTCCCAGGCGGGTGTGGGGTATGGGTGACGCTTCGTCCCACAGGCTCATCTGCGCCGGCTCCGAGCCCAGCGCGTCGAACGTTGCCTTCCCGACGAACCGGGTGGCCCGGTCCGTGAGGACCGGGGCCACATGGATGCCGGCATCGACCAACCGGCGGCACACCTCGACGGCCTTGAAGGCGGCAATCCCGGCCGACACGCCGAGGACCACGAACGGTTGGGCTCGGCCGTCCTGAGGAGTCATGGCCTGTCCGCTGTTCCCGTGCCCATACCTGCCGATGCCATCAACCCGCCCCCGAACCCCGCACTCTCCGACCAGCTAGTCGGTGGTCTCGTCCGACTCTGAAGCCTCGGCACCCGCATCTTCACTCTCGAGCAGGGCCAGTGCGGCGGCCTCGGCCGCCGCCACTTCCTCGGGGTCGGGCCGGGTGTAGGTCGCCTTGGCCGCGGCCACTTCCTCGAAGGCAATGGACAGCGGCTTGCCCGAGGCAGACGCCACCTGCGGCGGTACCACGACGCCGAGGCCCTCACCCAGGGAGTTGTAGTAGCTGTTGACCTGCCGGGCCCGACGCGAGGCCAAGGCCACCAGGGTGAACTTCGAATCCACCTTGTCGAGGAGGCTCTCGATGGGTGGGTCCATGAGCGTGGTCTGAGGTTGGGCCATCACGATCCTTCAGATAGGTCGTCGGGTGTGGTCAGAGGCTACGTCGGCAATGACGCCGGTCCCCCGCGACATGGGCACCGCCCTAGTGGGCGGCAGACCGATAACGCTCCACTATACCGGCCACCTGGGCGGTGGCTTGCGTCACGTCGTGGTTGACGACCACGGCATCGGCGATCTCGATCCCCATTCGCTCCTCCTCCGCCCCCTCCTCGAGGCGCCTCACGATGTGGGACTCGGCGTCCCCACGGGCCCGTAATCGCTCCTCCTGAACCGCCGGAGATGGGGGTTTGAGCAGGATGAGGACGGCGTCGGGTCGCAGGCGCCGTACCTGTTGGGCCCCTTGGAGATCGATCTCGAGCAGGACATCGCTCCCGGCCGGTGGGACCGTCACCGGGGTCCCGTACAGGTTCCCCAGGAACTCGGCCGATTCGAAGAACACGCCCGCGTCGATGGCCGACTCGAATTCCTGGCGATCGACGAAGACGTAGGCATCCTCGGGCTCATCGGGTCGACGCTGTCGCGTGGTCCATGACCGGCTCAGCCAGAGGTCAGGAACCTCACTCACCAGCCGGTCGGCGATCGTCCCCTTGCCGGCGCCGCCCGGGCCGAAGAGCACGAAGATCAGCGGTGCGGTCCGGACGTCAGTCCGGGCGGTACGCCCTTCGCTCAGCGGGCGGTCTCGCGCAGCAGGGACTCGCGCTGATTGCTTCCCAGCCCCTGCAGCCGCCGGCTCTCGCTGATCCCGACCGTGTCCATCAGGCGTCGTGCCTTGACCTTGCCGAGGCCCGGGAGCGACTCGAGGACGGAGAGCACCTTCATCTTTCCCACCGTCTCGTTGGAGTCGGCAGTGGTGAGGAGCTCGGACAGGGTGATCGACCCCAGTTTGAGCTTTTCTTTGACCTCGGCCCGCTCACGGCGGACCTTGGCTGCCTTGGCCAGGGCGGCCTGGCGCTGTTCGGGAGTGAGTGCGGGCGGTTGCGGCATGGTCGAGACGATAGCGCCTCTTCGGACACATGGCACACGAACAGGGCCGCGACCTCGACTTGGGGGTGATGCGGTGTTTGCTGCCGCTCGGGCGCCGGCCCACCAGAGGGGAGCATTCGGCCGTGAGGATGCTCGCCACCGGGGGGCATGGTCGGGGTGGATACTGGGACCATGGTCGCCGTGGATCTCAATGCTGATCTGGCCGAGGGAGAGCGCCTCACGCCCCTCGATCTGACCATTCTGGACATGGTGACCAGCGCCAGCCTGGCGTGCGGTTTTCACGCCGGCAACCGGGCCGTGATGCGAGCGGCGGCGGCGGCGTGCCTCGACCGGGGGGTCACCATCGGGGCGCACGTCTCGTACCGCGATCGGACCGGGTTCGGGCGTAGGCCCGTCCACCCGCCGGCCGGTGTGCTGGTAGCCGACATCATCGAGCAGTGCGAAGTGCTGTCCGGCGAAGTCGACGCCGCGGGCGGCGAGGTGTCCTACGTCAAGCCCCACGGTGCCCTGTACAACCAGATGGGCGTGGATGCCGCCGTGGCGGCCTCGGTCGTCGAGGCCATCGCCCTCCAGGGCATCGGGGTGCTGGTGGCCCAGGCCGGGACGGTCGTGGCCGACCGGGCGCGTGAGGCCGGGTTGCGAGTGGTCCCCGAGGGCTTTCCTGATCGCGGCTATCGATCGGATGGACATCTGCAGGACCGGGGAGAGCCGGGCGCCGTGATCGCCGATCCCGCGGTGGCCGGCCGTCGGGCGGTCTCCTTGGTGAATGGCGGCGGCGTCGACGCCATCGATGGCACCTGGACCGCGATCGAAGCGGAGACCCTGTGCATTCACGGGGACGCCCCTGATGCCGGCGACATCGCACGGGGGGTGCGGTCCGCCCTTACGGCCGAAGGCATCACGGTCCGCCCCTTCGTACCGAGCCATCGGTGTCGGGAACCGGGCGGTCCGATGCCGTGACCGCGTCGGTTGGTCCCTACGGCGACAGCGCCCTGCTGATCGACGTCGATGATGCGCCGTCGGCCCACCTGGTGGCCGACGCCATCGGGCTGGCACAGGCCACCGGCGCGGCACCCGCGGGAGTCGACGAGGCCGTGGTCGGCTTCTGCACGGTGGTGGTCCATGTGGACCCGGACGTGGACGAGATCGGCGTGATTGAAGCGTGGCTGACCGACCTCGCCTCGCGGCAGGCCGGACCGGAGTCAGCCGGTGCCGGGCCCGGGCGCGGGAGTGGTGCCGACCAGCCGCGACGCGTGGACATTCCCGTGACCTTCGACGGTCCCGACCTCGATTCGGTGGCAACCAGCATCGGCCGGACCACCGCCTCGGTGATCGACCTGCTCGTGGGCACCGACCTCCAGGTGGCCTTCCTGGGGTTCGCTCCGGGATTCCCCTACCTGGTCGGCCTCCCCCCCGAACTGGCCTCGATCCCCCGCCGGTCGACGCCCCGAACAGCGGTCCCGGCCGGCTCGGTGGCCGTGGGGGGAGGGTTCGCCGCCGTCTACCCGCAGGCCACTCCGGGTGGCTGGATGCTGCTGGGCCACACTGCGCTTCGACTGTTCGATCCGGACGGACCGCCCTACACGCTGGTGCGTGCCGGTGACACCGTGCGCTTCTCGATCAGCCCGCCGTCGGCACGAACGGGCGATCCCGGTTCGTTCTCGAGCGGATCGCCCGGCCGAGACGGAGACGCCGACCCGCTGACGGGGGAACCGAAGCGCACCACGTCGGGACGGCGGGCGCCTCTCAGGGCCAGTGGCACCCGCTTCGTGGAAGTCCTCGATCCCGGCCTCTTGTCCCTGGTGGAAGACATCGGTCGCCGGTCGGTGTCCGGGATCGGCGTGCCCCGCGCCGGTGCCGCCGATCCCGAGACCATGCGGCTGGCCAATCGACTGGTCGGCAATCCCGACGGCGCCGCCACCATCGAGGTCACCGCAGTCGGCCCGACGCTCGGCTTCAGCGGCGACGCCCATGTGGCGGTGGTGGCGTCGGCGGCCGACGGCGTGAGCGTGTGCATCGACGGCCACCCCGTGGCCACCGACTCCGTCTCTCCCGTCCAACCCGGGCAGGTCGTGGCCATCGGCCGGGTCAGCGCAGGGCTCCGAGCCTACGTGGCGGTGGCCGGGGGCATGGCCACACCCCTCGTCATGGGCTCACGCTCGTCGGACATGCTCTGCGGCTTGGGCCCCGGACCCCTGATGACCGGTGACCAACTCGACCTGGGTGCCCCGAGCAGGCCCCACGGCATGCTGTCCCACCCGCTCGATCCGGCGCCCGGCTCCGCGCCGACCGTCATCCAGGTCATGCACGGGCCTCATCGCTTCCCCCGATCGGACCGCCACGAGCTGGTTGCCCGGGTCTGGACCGTGGGTGACGCCTCCAATCGGATCGGCATCCGGCTGGACAGTGAAGGCCGGCCCCTCGGTGCCGATGCTCCGGAGACCATGTCGACGGCCATGGTCACCGGCGCCATCCAGGTGCCGCGTGACGGCAATCCCATCATCTTGATGCCCGACCACGCCACCCTCGGCGGCTATCCCGTGATCGCCTGTGTGATCGCGGCCGATCTCGCCAAGCTGGGCCAGCTCCGACCGGGTGACAAGGTGAGGTTCGCGCCCGTGGATCGCCAGACAGCTCGACACGAGCACCTCCGGCGGGAGCGGATCCTCGCCGGGAGGGTGTCGGGGTGGTTCCCTACCGAGGCCGGTACGTGAGCGCGGCGTGGGATGCCGAAAGAATGGCTGGGTCCCGGGTGACCTCAGCAGGTTGAGGAATAGGTCGGCGCGCCGGGACCGGGTTGCGGGCGATCGACCTCGCCACCGCGGCCCGAACGCAGGATCGCCCCGAGGTGCACGACGTACCACTCCCCCCGCCACGAGATCATGGATGCGATCCCGAACGAGCTGGTCTGTCCGTTGACGGTGTAGACGAGCCGTGAATTCGGGACCTCGAAGTAGCCGACATCGTTGTAGCAGGCGCCGACCGGCACCCAGTGGGCGTAGGCGGCGTTGACATCGACGCTGACCAGCGCGGCCGCGGCCGCATTCGGTCCGAGGAGTTGGTGCGCGGCGGCGACGTCTTCCTCGTATTCGACCACCAGGCGCTGGGTCCAGTCGCTCTGCGCACTGGGTATGGCCTTGAGCTGCACGTACGCCGGTTCGGGGAAGAAGCCGGGGAGCGCACTCGATCCCGATCCGGTGGACACGCCTTGCCACAGAGCCGCCATCCTGGTCGTGAATGTCGGGCTGGTAGTGGTGGGAAGGGTCCCCGTCTGGGGTAGCGCACCGGGGCTTGTCGTGGTCGCTGTTGTCGGTGGCACGGTCGACGTCGTGGTGGTGGAGCGGTCTCCGGTCGTGGTCGTGCTGACGTCGCCGGACGGACGGGCCGATGCCGGCCCCTTCTCACCCGCGGCGCGGGCTACCGCCAGACCGGCGCCCGCCAGCAGGGCCGACGCCACCACCGCGGCCGTGACCTTCCGCCACCGGGATTTACGCCTCCCCCGGTGTCGATGCCTCACCACGCCGGTCCTCCGCCGGGCCGGTCGAGGTCCTTTCGCATGGCGATCCGAGGCCCGAAGTCGTCGTCGCCGACGGCCTTCTCGTGCTGGCGGATGGCAGCAAGTCCGGGGCCGAGCTCACTGACGGGTTCAAAGCCCAAGCCCTGGTAGAACGGAGCGTTCCAGGCGACGTCCCGAAACGTCGTGAGGGTGACGGCGTCGAAGCCTCGGGCACCAGCCCATTCGCACACCGCCGCCACCAAAGCCGTCCCGAGCCCGCGCCTTCCCTCCGAGGGCAGGACGGCCAACTGCCACAGGTGGGCCGCCCCGTCCACGATCTCGACGCATGCGAACCCGGCCGCCGGGACTCCCGCCGCCAGGACGACGGCTGCCTGGGCAAGGTGGTCTTCGGCATCGTCGATCGTGAACGGTCCGATTCCCACCTCGGCGAACATCCCGTCGGCCTCCAGTTCGATGGCCCGAAGGCGTGCGAACTCGGCCGGGAGAGCCTGACGGATCTCGATCCTGCTGGGGAGCCGTGACATCGGGGACAGCCTGCCAGCCCCAAGCCGTTCCGGGCGAGGGATGGTCGCCCATGCAGGACGGCGCTAGACGCCGCTCCCCAGGTACCCGGCGTCTCCGTAGGTGAAGATGCCGCCGTCGTGGGCCACGAACCGGTAGCCCTGGCCTGTGGGGGTGCTGGCCATGGCGACGATGGCCTGGTTCAGGACGACGCCGCCGGCCGAGCCGAGGAACGGCGCGTTGAACGAGAAGATGCCGCCGTCAGCCGCCACGAACCAATAGCCGCCCGTGACCGGATCGATGCTCATGCCCACCACGGGCCTGTTGAGATGGGCCCCGCCCTTGGATCCCTGGAAGGTGGCATCGCCGAAGGCGAAGATGCCGCCGTCGCTGGCGACCAGGTAGTAGCCGTTGCCCGTCGGCGTGGTGGCCATCCCCACCACCGGCTTGTTCAGCACCTTGCTGCCGGTGGAGCCGAAGAACTGCGCGTCACCGTAGGAGAAGACCCCGCCATCGGATGCGACGAACCGATAGCCGAGTCCGTCGGGCGTGGGGGCCATGCCCACCACGGGCTTGTTCAGCACGATGTTCCCCGTGCTCCCGAAGAACGGGGCGTCGCCGAAGGTGAACACACCGCCGTCCCGACCGAGCAGCCAGTAGCCGCCGCCGTCGACGGTGGCGGCGATTCCGACGATCGGTGCGTTGAGGGTGGATCCGGAAAGGTCGCCATGGAACACGGCGTCGCCGAAGGCTTCGACCTTCCCCCCGGAGGCGGCCAGCCAGTAGCCCTTTCCCGTCGGGGTCTGGGCCATACTGACAAAGTTGAAGGACCCTCCGGCGGCGCGCGGCAGTGTTGCTGCGCCGACCTCCCCGCCGGTGCTGCCCGTCATCGCCGATGCCCCCACGGTCAGTACCGTGAGCGCGGCCACGGCAATGGCGATCCGAATCCTGTCCATTCTCGGCCTGTCAGTCACGGTGCCCCCCTTCGCCCGTCGCTTCTAGTCGCCGCCACAATAGAAGAAAGCGGCGGCGCCCGCTCTGCTGTCGTCCCCGGCCGATCCAACGGCGTCGGACCGAGCAATTCCGGGTCCTACGTCGGTTCGAGGGCGATCGTCGATCAGGCTCTGGCTGCCTCCAGCGTCCGCTCGATATCCCACCGGTGATGGAAGGCATCGTGAGCGTTGGAATGCACCACGTCCGAAAGCGACTGCTCCCCCCGCTCGGGGTGGACGAGGACGGTACCGACCCGGCTCGACAGGCCGACGGCCTCCTTCCAGTCGGCGACGGATCGGGACAGCGACCACAGAGCCGACGGCAGAGGGATGGCCTCGTAGTTGCGGGCGTCTGCCAGTTCGTTCTCGTTGTAGGCGCCCACGTCGGGCGGAGCCCCGCCGGCCACCCCGCCGAGCCGTTCGGCCCAGATCCTCAGATTGTCTGCCACGTGGGCGATGTACTCGGTGACGGACCACCCGAGGTCCGGGTGTCGTTCGTAGCCGGTGGCTCCCTCCGACCGGCCCCGGTACGTCACGGGGAGATCCATCACCATGGTGATGGCCTCATCGGCGGAGATGCCCCAGGCATATCCACATTCGCGACACGGATCGCCATAGGTCGAAGGTCCCCAGTCACCCATCCGGCGATTCTCTCATCCCCCGACGACATCACCATCGGATTCGGCCATCGGATTGGGCTCCGTGCCCGCATGACAGGATGGCGTCGTGGCCGTTGTCCTGATCCCGGTCCCGGACGCCGACTTCGACCCCACGGAGGTGGCCGTCAGTTGGAGGGTGCTCTCCGACCTCGGTCATGACGTGCGCTTCGCCACCCCGGAGGCCACTCCGGCCCGGGGTGACGAGTTGATGGTGACCGGTCGCGGGCTTGATCCTTGGGGGTTCATGCCCGGGATCTCCCGAGTGGTGGGGATCGGTCGGGTATTGCGTGCCGACGCCCGCGGGCGGGCGGCCTACGACCAACTTGTCCGGTCTCCCGCATTTCTGGAGCCGCAGGGTTGGAAGGACATCGATCCCGATGGCTTCGACGGCCTCCTGTTGCCCGGCGGCCACCGGGCCAGGGGAATGCGCCCGTACCTCGAGAGCCGGCTCCTGCAAGACACCGTGGTCGGTGCCTTCCGCGATGGGAAGCCGGTCGGCGGGATCTGTCACGGGGTGTTGCTGGCGGCCCGGAGCATCGACCCGGCCACCGGACGCTCGGTGCTGTTCGGTCGCCGGACGACGGCGCTCACCTGGGGACTCGAGCATCGGGCGTGGAGGGTGGCCCGCTTCACCCGTTTCTGGGATCCGAACTACTACCGCACCTACCGCGAGGAGCGGGGCCAGCCGGCCGGATGGATGTCCGTGCAGCAGGAGGTCACCAGAGCGCTCGCCCGCCCCGACGACTTCATGGACGTCGTGCCGGGGTCGCCCGATGCGGCCCTCAAGTCCAGTGGGAGGGCCCGGGACACGATCGACGACGGGCGTCCTGCCTTCGTCGTCGAGGACGGGACGTACATCTCGGCACGATGGCCGGGCGACGCCCACACCTTCGCCAAGCGGTTCGGTTCCGTTCTGTAGAAGCAGGTCAGTCGGATCTGTACGACCTCTCGACGGTCGGCTTGACCCCGCCGAATAGGGCCAACTCTCGCCATTTCCAATGGCAATCGACGTCTTCGAAACCAAGCTCGTCCAACCACTTCACCTGGGTCCACACGTCCAATAGCAAGTTGGAGCGGTCCTCGTCGGCACGAGTCATGTCCATGGCCGCCAGGCAGTCGTCTTGGAGTTGCTCAGAAGTGGACGAGACGTGTTCGAGTCGGGGAAGGCACAAGCGGCATGGGACGCCCCGCCAAACACTACGGTCATGCTCCGCAGTACCCGGCTGCGTCCCGGACGGTGGGTGTGTACTCTACCGCAACTGGGGCCAGTTGGCTCAGCTTTGTTGGACCTGGAGGGAGGGGCATGACGCAGCCGGGAGCATCGGTGGTCGACGAGCGCTTCCTTGTTTCGGGTGACGAGGCGGGGACGGCCCCCGGCGATCGACGCTTCAGGCCCGATGTCGAAGGGCTGCGCGCCGTCGCGGTGCTCCTCGTTGTCCTTTTCCACGCCGGTGTCCCTGGACTCAATGGAGGTTTCGTAGGCGTCGACGTGTTCTTCGTCATCTCCGGGTTTGTGATTACGGGAGTGCTCTTGCGGGAACGTGCCTCGGACCACCGCACGTCGATCCTTGGTTTCTACGGCCGCCGGTGCCGGCGGATCATCCCCGCTGCGACCCTCGTAATAGTCGTCACGGTCCTGGCGAGCTACGCCGTGCTCGGTGTCGTGGGTGGAGATCGAACCGCGGTCGATGGCAGGTGGGCCGCCGTATTTCTCGCCAACTTTCACTTCGCCTCCATCGGGACGAACTACCTGACGGCGACACAACCACCATCGCCGCTTCAGAACTTCTGGTCCCTCGCCGTGGAAGAGCAGTTCTATCTCGTCTACCCGACCCTTTTCCTCCTCGTGGCCTGGGTGCCGCTTCGTTTGGCATTCCGCACCCGCTTGGTAATCGGTTTGACCGTCGTCATCGGGGTGTCGTTCACGCTGTCAGTCATTCAGACCTCGACGGATTCAACGATGGCGTATTTCTCCCCATTCACCCGGGCGTGGGAGCTGGCGCTCGGTGCTTTGATTGCCGTTGCGACACCGCGGCTCTTGCGCATGTCCCACCGATTTGCAGCATCGATGACGTGGATTGGTCTGAGTGCCGTCCTGGTGGCTGCGGTCACGTTCAATGCCGCCACCGCCTACCCCGGCTGGCAAGTGGCCATCCCAGTCGTCGGTACTGCCCTGGTGATCACCGGTGGGACGGTCGCCCCAATCTGGGGGGCCGAGACTCTGCTCCGCACCGCACCATTCCGGCACTTGGGACGGCTGTCCTACTCGCTGTACCTCTGGCACTGGCCGATTCTGATACTGGCGGCCGAGTCAGCGGGCGCGTCCAAGTTGCCGCTCGCGCAGAGCATGGGATGGCTGGTGCTCTCGCTGTTGGCGGCGATGGCCACGTACCGCTTCATCGAGAATCCGATACGGCACTTCCAGTTTGCCCTTCGGCACCGCTGGGCCAGCGTCGGACTGGGAATAGTGCTGATCGGAGTCACGCTGTCGATCGTCACAGAACAACTCCAGGTGCATGCCGGCAGCAACCTCGTGGCGTCGGCACCGGTGGGCGCCATTGCCAACGCATCGAGCAGCCAGGTCGAGCAACTAGTTGCCTCGTCTCTGCGCATCCAGACGATGCCCTCCAACCTCACCCCCCCAACGTGGGGGGGCCCTCCCCCGGGGGCCGGATGTCTCCTGGACGTGGGCCAGACGAGTGCTTCGAACTGCGTCTTCGGGGACCCCCACGGAAGCCACTTGATGGTCATCTACGGAGATTCGCATGCGGCCATGTGGTTCCAGGCCTTGAACAACATTGCCACGAAGGCCCACTGGAGACTCCTCATCTTGGCCAAGGGGACGTGCCCTGTCGAGATGATTCCTCTCGCCAATCCGCAGGGCTCGGGCTCACCCGGGGGTGAGTTTCAAGCATGCAGTGAGTGGCACCACTATGCCATCGACCGCATCAACAAGGTGGACCCCAACCTGGTCATCGTGACCCAGGAGGCGATCTTGGGTCCCAGGCATGCCGATACAAGGACTCAATGGCAAGGTGGTTTGGATGCGGTGTTCTCGGCGATCAAGGTACCACATGTCAGATTCGCGGTGCTCGGCAACATTCCTCTGTCACCAAAGGACGGGCCTAACTGTCTGGCGCAGCACGAACGCAACGTCCAAGTGTGCGCTGGCCAGTCCATCGACTTCTACTCCCCGTGGCGCAGAGCCGAGAAGGCCGCAGCCGCTGCATCGTCTGCGACCTACGTCAATACGCTGCCTTGGTTCTGCTCCGACGGTATCTGTCCAGCCGTGATCGGGCGATATGACGTTTACTTTGACCAGTACCACGTTGCCGCTCCTGTAACTATTCAGGGCCCCTGACCACCTGATCCACCGCCAGGGAGAACACCGCGC
>JADEYI010000552.1_pt1 | contig 48153 bp, 62 predicted proteins | sample 8542331 | NCBI WGS metagenome assembly JADEYI01 (sample SAMN16510988, study PRJNA670497) | mine drainage metagenome | isolation source: biofilm near Copperflume 1 | place: Germany: Marsberg coppermine Kilianstollen | collected 2018-02 | reverse complement strand
TTAACATCCGGCAAAAGTTTGGGCAATTTCCCTTATCCTGAGGGTGGATGTGTTGGCATCACTACAAGGAGGTGAATCATCAGCGATCCCAGCATGTTGTCACGTGCTTGAATCTCCAGCCCACACAGTCTCAAAGCAGCAGCGCAGAGATGCACAGTGCAGCCGATCTTGACCTGAAGAACTGCAGGAAACTGTCCAGTTGCGTAGCTCTTTTCAGAGGCCGGGCTTGTGTGGCCGTAGATGGCGGGAGTTGGTCCGCACCAGTGCATTATAAGGCGCTTCCTTTCTACACAACTGTTGCGCCATTTAGTGGCTTTGCGCGTGTGAGAATACCACGGGCTGTATTGCAGCTGTACACGAGCACAGGGCGCGCAGGCTACCTCTTCAGCGACCAGGCCGTGGTCCACCCCTCAAACGCCACTTCATCAAACCTAGTCAAGGGGCCAAGCAGCCAACCCTGCAAGCATACCCCTGTCTGCAAGGTCTCATGAAGCCAATTTGTAGCGCTGGGCTATACCACTGGCTGTGAAATGAGATCATGAGGATTAATGTTCCTCAGTGAACATGTGTATATGTACATCAAAGGTGTCAAAATAGACGGACTCTTGAATAGGCAAAGTTCAACCAATGCCGCTCTGTGTGTGTGCACTACATGGATGACATGGGTTGTCCTCTGAGCATGTCAGCGTCATTACTGATGGAAGTGTTATAAGTGTGTGTCTGCAGCTGTACATGGATGACAAGGAGGCGTTCTTCAAGGACTGGACAACCTTCTACCAGGAGATGTCCTTAATCGGCGTCAATACCAGACCCGCCAACTTCAGCGTCCACAACGGCTTCCTGCCAGGTCAGCATTAGTCAGTCCATTTCCACCTGGCTGCATGTGCTCTGCGAGCAGATTTCATGGCACTATTAGGAAGAGGGACAAGGCAAGTCTAGAGATGGTTACAAGCACCCTAGCGCCCAGGGCAAGCTTGATTTTTGCGGCAGGGGTACCAATCAAACATTTCCAGTCCTTTTACCCGTGATATCGGCGTAGTCTGGCTGCCTACGTCTGGCTGCCTACGCCTCCGTGCCACTGAATTCTACTCCAATGGAGCTCTACAATTTTGCAGAACATCTGCACTGCTCTGTCCATGCCTTTGTGCCCTCGTCTATTTGCTCCTGGGCAGGAGAAGCTTGCAATGTCTCTGCACTCCAGACTCCACAGCGACGCAGCCCTTCCTCCCCGCTTTGGCGCTTAGTACTGATTTCCATGTCTCCTTTTGTCCTGGTTTATGTGGATATATTTAAAAAGGCCTGTCACCTGCTCTCCCAGTGCCTACATGTTTCCTGCTGCTGCTGTGACAGGTGGGCCAATCAGCAGAGTGCCTCCCATGATGCCAGTGCCAGCCAACGGCTTTGCAGGGACTGGCGCCAAATTCCACTGGAGACATCCAGCTTCCCAGGACCTCCCTGCAGTCGGGGGGACAGGGATCCAGGCTGGCCATTTCTGGCTAGGACTGCAGTTGGCGGAGAGTCATTGTGCTATTTTGCAACATGCATGTCAATCGACGTCAGGATAGCTGTAGGTCAAAAGAGGGGAGGCTTGAGTCACCGAATCAGAGCGGACAATTGAGGGCTAGGCGGCAGCTGCGCGGGAGAGCAAGTGCATTGTAATGGGATAAGCAAGGTGATCGAGGCCAGGAGAGCTGTAGAGAGATAAGGAAGGGTTGTGCCATTGGGGGCTAGGCGGCAGCTGCCACCTTACAGCTAGTTTCTTACTAAATTTCCCTGTCTGGTGGCTAGGTCTGCAGCTGCAGAGACTTCTCCTATAGATCAAAGGGATTATTTCTTGCATAAGGCTCTCTCTTGAAACAACAGACACACACATGCAGCAAATATACTATATTGTACAAGAGTTTTTTAGAGTGAGCTGTAATCAGGACAGGAGAGGGCCATGCCCCGGCATCACAGCTGGCTAGCCGCAGTTGCAGATTGTAATTTGCGGGACAGGATGTGTGGGTAAATGATTATTGGCAGGGAGTGTTTAGTCAAGCCCAGAAGCTGCCTGTTACACTTGCACTTGCAATAAAAAGATACAGCTTCAGTGTTGGTGTGTGCCAGGTCACAGGGGTGCAAAGCTCCAGCAAGCCATTCTGGGTTGAGAGATTGCCACCTAGGATGCCTCTAAAAAGTCGGAGCAGCATAGAGGCATCCCATATGGTGCGGATGACTTGGAGCCCTTTGTAATGTTATGGAGCGAGTTTGAAAGGGAGCTGGTTATGGCTGTGGTAAGGAAGAATTCCATCATGAAGAGTGAACCATGCAAATGTCGTACGTGCATGCCATGTGGCTTCCCTCGGCTTCCAGATCCCGTGAGCTGGAGCCATGATGTGGCCCGAGAAAAATCTGCAGGAGAGATTCCATATGGAGAGATTCCATCGGTAAGCCTGGAAACGCAAGGCAGTGTGCTGTGCACCATCTGTGTTGCTTGCAACGAGTAACGTCGCGTCCGACGAGTCAGGATAGGAAATGGCGTCCTACTGGTCGGGAGCGTTTTATGCGCAGCTTCTCGTAGCATTAGTTTGTATTCAGCTTGCACGGGGGCAACCTGCACATGTCGCTATCCAGCCGGCACCACCAGGACTCATACCTCTTGACCCCATTGGCATCTACGGCTCTCTGCAAGTAGGACTCTGCAAGATTCCTTTTTCCGACGGACTCCTGGCGTATGATCTGTATAGCATCGCAGTCAAACGAAGTTGGAAGGAAAGGAAACGATTCGTTTCTTGCCTGCATGCAGAAAGCTCAGGACTGCATGCAGCTAGTTCGCCGGGCTGCATCCCAGACGCTGAACTATGCGGACACCCTGCCGAATTGCCTGCGAGCTGCCTTCCACGATGCAGCAGAGAGGGATGTCGGAAACGATGCTGGCGGGTGGGGCCCAAAAATTGCTGTTCTTTCGACATGAAGCACCGTCCGTGTGCACCAGTGCTCGGAAACCTTGCTTGAAGGCTGCTTTAAAGCTTGCACACTGGATGAGGCAGAGTGACACGAGCTGTAGCATCAAGAATCATCCTTTGCCCTTAAAAGTGGCTGGCAGCTGCACCCTTATGACGTGTGTAGCTTAGGCTAGCACTTCAGGCTGGCTGTGGGAAGACACATTCTTTGCCTGTGCCATGCACCATACTGGCCGGGGCCGGTGCAAATACTGAGCACCGGGCCCATGATTGATTGAGTCTTGCTTGGATCTGGAGAGTCCAACAAGGGGTACACAGTGGAATTTTTTGGCAGCAGTTACATGCAGCTTGCTCGCAGACGCACCTTGCCTCTGGCATGAACAGGTTTGTGACAACAATAGGACCATGCACGACTTGAATAATCCAGGCAATAACCCAGGTGCTGCTCGACGCACACAGTCTTCAAAGAGCCTGGAAGACATTCCACAATAATACTGACTGAAATCTTGTCTTGCTGCTGCATGCATGCAGGGCAAATGGATCACTGATGCAGGAGCTGGATGACCCCTTCAGCTATCCAGACAACCTGGGCGTAGCTATTTGCCACGCCTACATGAAGGTGTTTGTGCCAGAGATGCGTGCCCAGGGCTGCCCCAACCTCACCTTTGCAGACGCTATCCAGGTACATCAGCACTCGCCAATTAACACAGCACAAGCTGCCATGCTTGGGAGCGCATGCAAATGTCTTGTATCAGTTGAGATCTGTCACACAGCGCAGGTCGTATATGGCAAATAGCAGAAGGTGAAGATCTGAAAGAGAAAAAGTCGATCGGGTCAATGCCCTGCTGCATGCATTATTGCAGACACTTGAGCTCAGACCACAGCATTAATCCTTGTAATATGTCGCCCTTGAGTGTGAGATGACATGCCTTTACTCAGTTACTAAGGATTTGTCCGATTGCGGTGTGGTGCTGACAAGCACTTCTGTCAGAATTCTCCCAAACCTCAACCCCTGTCAGGGTACGTGTAATGACCGGGGATGTGCTCACGCATTGATTCAAACTGACAGTCAAGCAATGCGGGTGCTTGCAGTGGGTGGGGGGCGTGGCGGTGGAGATGGCTGGGGGACCGGCAGTACCGCTGCTGCCAGGCAGGCGTGACTGCAACAACTGCTTTGACAACTCCACCGTGCTGCCGGACGAATGCTTCACTCTGGACGAGCTCACAAACTTCTGGGGTGAAGCCTTCATTCCTCCCTCTTTCCAAAAGAGCTCTCAAAGGAAAAGGGTCAAGGATAGGCCTTCATTCCAATAATGCTCACGTGAGGGTGTCCCTGAGTATCACCAGGGACATGCCTATGAAGATTGTTCAGTGCGGATTTCATAGCATCTGCGTGTCGCCTGCAGAGTCTCTTTCTATATGCCCTGTGAATGTAGACTTGCGTGTCCTGTGAAGTTTGTGCATGGGACGATGGTGTGAGCGTACGCTTGCGTCATGCATGCACAGATCAAGGAAGCCATTCCCTTCATGCACCAGCTGACTGGCATCATGAGAAGGCATGTTGCTTGTTGACAGCCGCGCTGCTGCCTGCGAGCTGCAAGTTTTCAGCTGCGATGAGATGACTTTGAATGTGACAATCTGCAGGCGCTCGTGGGTTGTCTGATCCTCTGAAGGCTGCGGTTGTCCTGAATGGCGCCCACGATTTGGGCAATGTCCGGTCAACAGTCCCTCATGACACAGCCTCCGGCACCGGCTTTGGAGGAGCAGGTGAGATTCCCTGCTCTACTGGTACATGCGGGTCTAAAAAAATACAGATTCCATGCTGAAAGACATCCCCTGTACCTGGCAGCAGCAGGGGATTTAAAACTGACGTCAGCAGTCAGAACCTCTACCAGGAAACTCAGAGTCCCCTGGACAGCAGCCCTGTGCATGTCTTTCCAAGCTGCAGCAACCAGACCGTCTCTGTGAGGCAATTGAGCTGCTGCTCTGAAGTAGCTTTTTCTCAGGACTGAGCCATTTTCAGTGATGCCACAAGCAAGTATAGCACACCTGGTATTTTTAGTAATTTTACACTTACATCTGGGATTAACATCAGCCGTGATGGTTGCACGTTTTGGAGGTCCGGTGTGCATTGGCGCTCCTGGGCCAATGACAGCAGAGCCCAACCTCTTCGACGGCCATTACTACAAAGAGGTGAGCCTCCGCCCAGTTCAGTATACCACAGCCTGAGCCTGCACCAAGACATGCCCTGCCATGTCTGCCCAAGGATCTGCGCCTGCTGATTGAGTCCACTTGGATTACATATAGGCCCCGGCTGACGGGGGGGGCGGTGTAAATACTGAGCACCGTGCCCACGGTTGATTAAGTCTTGCTTGGATCTGGCGAGTCCATCAAGGGGTAGGATGATGCAGCCTTGACATGCAGCTTGTCCGCAGCACGCACCTTGCCTTTGGTAGAGACCGTGGATAATAAGAATAATAACAACACATGCGCAGCAGGTGCCTTGAGGTATGCGCAGGTCTACAGACTTGCATGCTTTGGGGAAAGGTCGCACCCAAGGACTGTACGTGTTGCAAGCTTGTACATACTTCAATGCTGCTGCCGGTGTGCCGTGTCTTCTCTCTCTGGAGATGACAGCCTTTGATTGCTGTGCTGCAGCTGTACACATTCACAGGGCGGGCAGGCTACCTCTTCAGCGATCGTTCCCTCGTCAATCCCGCCAATGCAACTTCAGTAAACTTGGTCAAGGCACGCACAAATACTGCGGCCCTCTGTCTCCTGAATCATTTCATGAAGCTGGCAACAACCAGTGTTTCTTTTTGTGGCTTCTGAAAGCCAACGTGGCTATATATCACCAAAGAGGTCAAATTTGTGGCCTTCTATAGGCTTTTGGATGTCCCTTTTAAAGCCACAATTTCGCTTTGATTCAGTAGATCACAGGTGCACAAGCCACATTCTGCCCTTTCTGAGCCATGGAAGAAACACTGGCATCATCTGCAGCGCAAATGCTTCGCATGCTGCGCGACCCGTGCCACCCTCATGATGGCTGTTGCCAGTCTTACTGCAGCCTGTAAGCTTGCATGTAGCAGAACTACCTTGCAGAAAATTCCATGCAAACTTAATGTAGCGTGGGTCTGCTGCAGCTGTACATGAATGACAAGGAGGCATTCTTTAAGGACTGGACCACCTTCTACCAGGAGATGTCCCTCATCGGGGTCGACACCGAACCTGCAAACTTCAATGTCCATGATGGGTTCCTGCCAGGTCAGCACATTTCACAGCAGATGTCACCACTTCTGACAGCAGGGATTGCATGGAGGGCTCATATGCCGGTGCACTGCAAGTGGGCGCTCTTGCGATCCGGAATCCAGGCATAACTAAGAAGGTTGCTGACATGGGCATGCCACTGCCCTGGTGATGACTGTGCTTACCAGGGCTCTTTGTAACGAGCCAAGTTGTGAGAGACGTCACCTGTGCATTGGCTTGCCCGCCGATTGTTTAATCACGAGTGACATCAGAAGATTGGCAGCAACAAGCATGCATCCGCCAGCCTGCATTGGACATATTTTAAGGAGGGGGCGGGGCATACACATTCATGGTCTTAGCTGTTGCACGAGATGGTGACCTTACTAAAGGCGGTCACCAGATTGAAGACAGGCAGCTGGGACTACGAAACATCCAGTGCAACAATCCACTCTTGCACCGGAATTTTAGAGTCCAGCTATCTCTTTTTTGTTGACCGTCACTTTTCATTCCCTGCCTTTGCCCGCCCATATCCTGTGCCCACTTGCCTGTACCACTGCCATCTTCAACTCAGATCCTGCTGGTGTCTATTATGGAGTCCAATTGAGTTTCCTACTGCTGCTAAATCACAGGCGGGCCGATTGGCAGAGTGGCTCCCATGACGCCAGTGCCCGGCAACGGCTTTGCAGGAACTGGCGCCAATTTCAGTGGAGCCATCCAGCTTCCCAGAGTCTCCGGGCAGTCAGGGGGACAGGGCTCCAGGCTGGCCATCTCAGCCAACTTCCAAGCCCCAGCAGCAGCTGGGTAAAAACCTCTCCAAGATCATTACAGGGCACCTGCAAGATTTGCCCGAGGTTTCCTTGCTTTCATTGGAGAGTAAAATGTGCATTACGCCAGCATGCGTGGTGTTGCATGCTCGGACTGTGACACAAGGGCAGGGCAGTATAGTCAGGGCACATGCAAGACCCGGGAGACACTTTGATCCTGCGATGTTGGCAGGTAGCTGAGCACAAGGTAGCAAGAGGCCCTTGCATGGTTTTTTGAAGGCATGATTTTGCTGTACTACTGTGCAAGGAATGAATGGTTGCAAGGGAGGAAGGCTGCAGGATTGATGGTATGTTGAGGTGGCAGAGTAATATTCCAGATGTAGTGAAACCAGCTTTCAAGGAGCCTGCTGTGTTCCTGTGTTACTTAGCCGCCGTTTTTATGCCCATAGATCCAATTGAATGAAGTTACTTGGTTCTTAGCGGATGTTGCCACCATGCATTCCTAGCAGACAAATCTGAGCTGGTTGGTGCGTTGGTATTGATGCTGTATGCATATTTGAATGAGGATGGCTCCCCAAATGAGCTCTCAAATTGAACATCATTTGCTTTCAGAAAAGAAATACCCAGGAGGTGGATGTGATCGTTCCATATGCATGCCCTGGTTCAACGCTTTGTTGCTTTCTTTCTGCAAAAATTGCCCTTCAGGAATTTGCCTTTCAAAAGATTGAGTGCGTAGGATTTGTGAAAGCACAGAATATTGTCATTGTGATCAAGAGCAGCAGCCCCTGCCATTGCAGATTGGCAGATGCTACTAAACTTTGCTTGTAAACTCCTGAGTTTTTTTTATCAACCTACCTGTAACTAATGCTGCAGAAACTCTTGTAAAGCAAAACCGGCTAAGATCACATTAGTAGAAGGCATGCTTATGGCGGCATTGATGGCGAAATTCACTAACAATCAAACAAAACTGCCTTCTGATACAGAAGGCAGTTTAGAATTAAAAAGTGTCTGAGCATAATAGCTGCTTCATGCACTCCACCTCCTTTTAAATCCTAAATCAGCGAAACTTTTCCATGGATTGGGAATATTCCAGTCTCAATTGCACATGTGGAACAAGTCATGTTTGCATCACAATCTGCCACACAAGACAGCGACGCCAGCTAAGATCCGCCAAAGGCTGTAGACACACACCTTGCTCGTATTGCAGCAGGTGATGTCAACACAAAAACAGGAGCACGTCTCGCTTCCAGTGACTGACTGTTCCTTACTTGGATTCTTCACCACATGGAAAGGGATCCCACTGCCGCCAGCGATACATTCAGCCCAGCGCTAAGGGCAAGGTACATCGCAGTGAATGCAGCGTCGTTTAGCGTCTCCAGCGCAAAGGATACAGCCAGGGCAACGGTTGCCTCATGCCTTACGCCGAAAGATTAGCTCACTTGCCATCAGATATCGACGCTAGAAGTACAGCCTAGCGTGCCTAAGGCCCGACCCTTCTGTCGAAGACTACGGCTGCTGTAGTACATCCAACTCTGATATCAGGCTGAGTAAAGCCGAGATAAGGAGCAAAGAATTGCCTGATCCACTCTTTTCATATTGCTCGGAAGATTCGGAAAGGAAAGGATGCACAACAGCAGGTCAATAGCTGTGGCCAGTGTCGAGACGATGTGCATTGACAGAGTTCGACTCGAAGGTGCGATCGTCAATCTCAGGAACAAGAAAAATGACCTTATTTTGACAGAATTTAACGTTCTGTCTCTGCTGGACAGAAAAGTGACATATGTCGGCGACAGTTTTGGACTCTTCGAACTCGGGCTCTCCTTAGATTGCTGCGGCAGCTGCCCGAAATCCCACCCTAGATAGGCAATGGCTTAAATTGGAACCATCATGCGAGTGACCGGTGAGTGATCGCAAGAGCAGATCCAAGGTGGACAACATGTTGATTTTGCGAGTCCTCATCGAGCCAGCCTACTTTGCCGCAAAAATGACTAAAGCAGAGAATTTTGTGTTCTGAACGGAGGGTATGTCTCGAATTTCGGCGGAGAGCAGCTTTGGCATATGCATCGTTGTTCTGGAAAGCTGTCACGCAAAGGACGGTTGAACTTTTGTGGGGCCCCTGGGTAAAGAAAGTGCTAGGGAGATCTCGAAGATACCATCAAGTGGCATCACAAATTAAGGTTGCATATATCGGAGGTTGGCCTTGCAGCTTCCAGGGCAAGTGCTCATTTGGGGTCCTTTGGTACCGATGTGCGGACCAAACAGGCTGCATATCCAGATATATTCATAATAAGGTAAGTTTGAGTGAGGTCGAGGCAGTTGACAATAGGGATAGACAGCAAGTTGTTCGTGATCTGAGACGCACCATCCTTGAAACTGCATTCCTGGTCTTAAAGCGAGGTGTCTGCTCCAAAAAACAATTGACAAAGAACAGTTTTGGCTATAAGTGGGTCAGGACGAGTCAAGGCCGTGTCTTTGTCTCGCAGAGGGCTGGCGTGGGGAGGATGTTGAGGCCATGCTTTCCCTTACTGAAAGGGAGGCTGGTGCCTCTGGTGGTGCTGACGCACATCTGGATCTGCATCGCCCAAATCACTGTGTCTAGAGGGCAGCTCATCACTACCATTCCAGGTGTGCCTCATGGGTTTCCAAGCCTGCCCTACAGGATCTTTAGAAAGACAGGTCACCCCTTTTCGGCATTGACAATGCACAGCAAGCTGATCGCCCCGAAATATACTTTGTGAGTCTCAAGCAACACAGAGGAGTTGTGACGAGCAGCAGTACACGGCATACATGCACTCGCACCTTCACCCGGAGGCCATTGCATGCATTGCTGCCTGCAGGTTACTCAGCGGATCTGTCAGGACTACTGTACATTCGGCGCTCCATCCCCAATTTCGACATCTACCAGCGGCGCTCATCCATTTCTGGATGGGCCGATCGCCCGGGGGCCAATATTTGCACCTGGTCAGGTGTCACATGCAACAGCAACGGCAGTGTCACCGGCCTCAATTTCTTATCGACCACCTCGGTGCTCATAGGTGCGCATGCATGCTCAGCCCCTGGCGAAGATACTTCAAAGTCCCACGTGGACTGCTATTTTCATGTTTGCCTCTTACTCTCTTGCACATCGCAGTCCTTGACACACTTTGGCAAGGATTCATTGGCATACTTATTTGTTAGCAGGGACTACAAATAACAGCACCCGCCCCATCCCATCCCAAACTGCAGACATTTACATAAAAAATCAAATTTACAGCAAAAGACGTGAAAACATGCCGCTTCCATACAATGAGAATTTTTTGGGCGCCAGGGCGCATATGCCTTGGGTGCAGAGATAGCACGCATGGCTGCTCTCCACGTGGAATCTGCATGCTTGCAGGCCAAATCAGCGATGTGCTGTATGGAGCATCGCTGGTGCCAAATCTGGTGTCACTGGACCTCTCAGGCAACGCCTTCACAGGGACTCTGCCCCCTGGCCTCACCATGCCAAACCTGCAGTACCTCAGCTTGACCGACAATTACATCCAGGTAGGAACAACCCGTCTCTCTGCATACAACTTCAACACATCGTCTTTTACAGACGACTGCGTCTTTATAGTCTGCAGTTTAGAATTCACATAAACCCCTCAACATGACATTTCAAGCATTGCATGCATGGCATCATTCCCCCTAAGCATTCCCCTCTTTGTAGCGCTCTGTAGCGAGGGTATAGGCTGAGGTTGTCAGAAGCATATCCTGCACGCCAAAATAGATATAAATACATTAACGAGACCTGTTGGGAGCAACCTGAGTCTCGTTGGTCTTGTAGGCAGTCTGTCACTGCCCATCTTCACTGCCCATTTTCTCATGTGTCTGCATTCCGTCAAAAATTTGGCAATCCTAATACTGTACTGGCCCAAAATGCAAATGACTTACACTTGTGGTCTGGGCTTGCACAGGGGGAGTTGCCTGCAGCCTGGGGCATGGATGGGGCGTTCCCTCAGCTGCAGGAGCTGGAATTGGGGCAGAACCAAGATCTTGGAGGGACGCTGCCTGCTGCGTGGGGCAGCGATAATAGCAGCCTGACAGCTCTCCAGCTCTTCAAGGTCAGCACGGGCAGCGTTAAGGGCAGCCTGCCTGCCCAGTGGGCCCAGAACCTGCCCGCCATCACCAACCTCAACATTTCCAACAACCTGATCTCAGGTGGGGTTCTTGAACTTTTGATTGAGGATTTGGTGATGATTTCCTGGCGCAGGGATGACCTTCTTGTTAAGCTCTGAAAAAGCTTCCCCGTCTGCTATGGTCTCCTTGTTTGGATTTCGCTCACGGATCGACATCCCCTGCCCAGCTCCTTATAACATGATGTGATGTCCATCAATTGGGGCTGGCGGACTCACGAGGCAGCTTTGTTGTATGGCCCTTTCCTTCTTTTGGGCATGAACTTCAATAAAAAGATGGAAGTTCACAAGAGGGTGTATTGGAAAATGCCGATAGGTCGTCATGAAGCTATCATGCCAGGGTTGCAAGAGGGGGAATGTGCAAAAGTGTTTGGTGCAACCTTTCAAAGGGGTGTCAGCCTTTAATAATACAATGACATGGCCCTGTGGTATGGGGCAGGCACGCTGCCACCGGAGTGGAGCGCCATGAACTTAACAAATCTCAAACTGGACCGCAACCTCATACAAGGTCTGCCCCTGCATCTACTTAAGTCGGTTAATTACAAGAATTCCAAGCTCCCAGCCAGAATCCGGCTATGATTCTCCCTCAGTGAGACCTGCTCACTGGGATCTATGTATTGTAACCGTTTCCCCTGTTCTGTCTTTGTGCTTGGACCCAAACTTGCCGGTGAATTGGATAGGACATGCACTGACTTGTGTTCAGGGCTGGCACCCGCGCGATGGGAGCGAATGGGCTCTCTAGAAAGTCATCACCCAGCAGGGTTTTCCAAATCTAAATTGAAATTGGGTGGCGCAGGTAGCATTCCCGGCACATGGGGCGCGAATGGGTCCTTTGGCGCGCTCACAGCCCTGTCGCTCTACAGTAACTTTCTGTCGGGCACCCTTCCTGCAGCGTACGCCCCTTTGAAGCATTTATCCGTACTCCTCCAGTCAATAGTGACCAGATGGATGCTGTTCGTGCACCCTATAAAAGCATGCATGGCAGGGATGTCTGCCTGGCTCGAGCAAATGGGCATTATATACTTGTATTGGTACTGACAGACAGGACATGCACCCAATTAACATGCCAAAGTTCACTCATCTACTCATGATCGAGCATGCAAGCTTTTTCCCAGCTTCAATTCTGCAATGGTCTCAGGGCGGTGTGCGGGGTAGACTTTCCGGATAGAAACAATAATAGTTGATGTGCAGGTGGTCAGTGGAAGGTGCTATGCCTGCCCTTCAGGTCATTGATGTGTCCAGGAACAACCTGTCAGGGACTGTGCCGTCCGGATGGGGCATTCCAGGGCAGTCCCTCTTTGTCACCTCAGGTGAACGCAACCATGATACCAATTACTACTCTTTAAACTCTCAGCCTTGCGCTTGTCAGTAGTATATATCTGAAAATAAACTTTGAAGGTCCAAGCCTGCATGCTGAACCATTCTGGAGCCCTCGATTTTGCTCTTAAGGACATGACCCATGCAATCCCTTGGTACCTGTGAGGTGTTCTGGCAAGCTGGCATTGCCAGGTAAATTTGCAGGGACCTCAAGCTTGCATACTGGCAGTTGTCAAAGTCAATTCAAGGCACTGGGCAAGGATACACAGTATAAGGCAATGCGAAAACCTGTAAGGGAGAAAGGGCTGCCTCGCGGTCTACTTTGCAAATAGATGCAATGGTTCAAAGTTGGTTTGCGTGGGTTGGCAGGCAACCTGTTCTGTGGACCAACGCCTACAAAGTACCAAGTGTTCATTTGCCAGCAGTTCAGACTCGGCTGCAGCACAACAAGGGCGTTCCCTCCGCAGTGCCCAGCTGCTCCGCCATCTCAGCTGCCAGCTCCCCAAACCGGCAGTGAGTCACCCCCCACATTATCATGGTCATGGTTATCATCATAACTATTAATATTGTTATTGCACGCTTTTCCTGCCAGATGCAAAGTGCGTCTGCAGACAGGCTGCATGTGGCAGGAAAAGTCTTTGAAGAAAAATCTGAAGTCTGCCGGCTGCTTGACTCGCAAGATCCAAGCAAGACCCAATCAACCTTGAGCACATGGCTCAGAATCTGTAGCGCCCCCCAAATGCGGGGTTTAGTTTGCCATCAGGCAAAGGTCATTTTAGGTCACAGTTTACTTGGACATGCGCCAGTCATGATGTAATGCAGCCTGCGATGCTAGTGAGTGCTCTGCAAGGCAGCATTTGTGCATGTCCCTCAGGCTAGAAAATTGGAGGGGTTTTTGAGCATTGGCAAGCTGCCCGCATCCTGACACTACTGTTGCTTAGAAGGTCATCATGAAAACTTTGTATTGCAGCATGGGACCAAATAGTGTGGATGCAATGTGGCTGGGTGCTGATTCTCGTTCTTGCATGCACAGGTGCCAACGACTATGCAATTCTGACAAGGCTGCAGGGAGTCATACTCAGGGGCAACCCACGGGGCCGCAGTGATTCCTTGTGGGACGATGGACAGCCGTTCTGCAGCTGGATAGGAGTTCAATGCGGCCCAGATGGCCAGGTACGGATATCTTTCCAGTAATTTTCACAAAGTTTAAAAAATCAAATCGAAAAATCATAAAAAAAATTTCAAAAAATGCAAATTCCGTTTCTTAGCTTTGTTAAGCTCAACAATTGCCGCCTATTCTGAGAAGGTTGAAGTCTGTTTCAAGCCGATTGTGAGACCAGGAATCGCAATTGGACAGAGCATGCCGGCTTCATGGCCTGTTTGGGCTGAAGACTGAAACGAAGACTGAAATGATATCTCCTTGAGGACCTCCACTTTGGTGCACACATAATTACTGACTGCTGATATCATTGCGACAGGTACGGGCGCTAAATCTGAGCATTCCCGTTTACGGGCCACCGGTGCAGCTGCCACAACCCGGCATTCCAGCCAGTGTGACGCTCGGTGTGGACGGCGAGATCAGGGGTGAGTCACCCCGAGTCTTTCCACTGTCATGTGCGACTCATCTAAGCTTTAATAAAAGCAAGACTGTTAGCATTGATATTACCGCTGCAGACAACAAAGAAACTCACACAACACAGATGGTAACACATAAGTTGCATACAACCTGGACATAACTCTTACCTTGTCCTTCTGATCATGCGCATGTCATCCAGATTTCAATCGAGCATTGCTTCAGGCCCATTTCAGGGACGACTGGGTACTTTCAGTCCTCCTGCCAAATCCTGTCGAGCAATGGTCATGCTTATGTCTGCGCTTGTGTCCTGTGTGTGTATGCATGATGCCTCTGTTAATGATTTTTTGGTTGCCGCAGGATTTATTGCAGAGTTTCTGACTCTGGTGTCAGGCCTGCCAGCGCTGCAGTCTCTGGACGTGACTAACCAGTGGCTGATTGGCACTCTGCCCGCCAATCTCAGCTTCCCTCGATTGACAGAGCTGCGACTCACATATAATGACCTCCAGGTGGGGATTGTCCCCTCTGACTCCATTTCTCTTCTTGCCTTTGCCTCCTCTTTTCATCAGTGTATATAACCATTGGCCCCGGCTGGCGGGGGCACTATGAATACTGAACACCGTGCCCACGGCTGTTTGGAGCTTGCTTGTATCTGGCAAGTCCATCAAGGGGTAAGTTTTTGGCAGCCTTTACTGCAGCTTGTCTGCAGACGCACCTTGCTTCTGGCAGGAAAAGCGTGAATAATAATAATAATAACCATTGGCCGCAGATGCACCTTGCGTCTGACGCACCTTGCCTCTGCCAGGGAAGAAGGCGTTAGAAGCAGTTCCGTTTCAAACTTTTGCTGCAACAGCAACCAGTGCCTTTGGATTGCTTCTATGCTCTCATACGGGCTCTCATGGCTGGGCTGTGGCTGCCTCTCATATCATGCATGGAAAGAATCTGAGAATTTGGCCTAAATTCTGAATATAAAACCATAAATCATAACGAAAAAAATAAAAATAAAAATTCATCGCTGACATCACGGCAGGTGACTCATGAAGTTCTTCTGGCTGGCAGGGCACGCTGCCGAGTGAGTGGGCGGACAATGGGGCGTTCCCTGCGCTGCGTCTGCTGGCACTCGACAAGAACTGGCGCCTGGGGGGTTCTATGCCGGCTACTTGGGGCAGAAATTCCAGCAGCATGACCAAGCTGGAAGTGCTGACGCTAGGGTGAGTCACCCTCTGCAACCAGTACATGATCAAAACCTGACCTGCGGTTGTGGATGGATGTATTGTACATGCATTGACGCACATGCATGTTGAAAGTATGGATACATACGCTCATCTGTGGCAAAACAAGCATTCCGCTTCTGCCTTCGCTCCCTGAGTGTCATGGTTTTGCTTGGGGCCACCTCTGCTCGATGTGCTGTGAGCCCAAGTTGCCAACTGGCTCACGGGGAAATCATTTGCTATCGGCCGCTTATGCGGTCTTCATGTTGTGCCTGTTGGCAGGAACAGGGCATGATGACAGTGATGGTGCGCTGCCGTTCAAAAAAAATCAAATTTTGAATTTCAAAATCTGATTGCTGCAGGTTCGCAAACCTGACTGGCCCCGTACCGCCGTCCTGGGCCAATCAGCTGCCCCTGCTCAGCGTGGCATACTTGGGCTTCAACACTCTCTCAGGCAGCCTGCCTGTCGAGTGGCAGTCCATGAACGCCATCACAAACTTTCACGTGGAGGGGAATAACATCACCGGCACCCTGCCAGACCAGTGCGCTCATATTCTGTTCTGCATGATTTCTTTCCTTTCAGCCCTTATCTTGTATCTCTGGTATTGCTCCCACAAGACATGATGGGGCCTGAAGAACAGCAAGGGGTGAAAAGCATGCTGTTTAGCTTTGGCCAAAAAGCTGCGGAAGTGTCAGCATACATGATGCCTAGGTAGGCTGCCTGTGCAAGGGCACATGGGTACGTGAGTCAGGGTCTGCAAATATTCCTTTGGAGAGGGGGTCACAATGTTGCTCAAATAGGGTAATGGAGGCTTGTAGTCATATACATTAGTAAGGGAATTCCGTTTTGCTTGACAAGGGTGTTGTGTTGTGCGCAGGTGGGGCAACGGTGGCGCGCAGTCGTGGCCGTACCTGCAAGAGATGAATCTCGACGCAAATTTATTGCAGGCACGCCTGAAAACCCCTTTGACACTTGCCGGTCTGAGGCACTGGCAGAGCCAAAATTAGCCGGCACTGCCATTATTATTTTCTAGGGCTGAGGGTTTATGGCAGCTAAAATGTTGAACCCTGAAACTATGAGAAAACTCAGATATTGCCGGCTTTTTGTGTGCCTGATAGTAGCTGTCAGGCCGGTTCTGGGTATAAAGAGCACAAACCATAGCCGGTCCTGAGGAAAGGCTGCCGGGTTTATGTAATGGTACCAAGCTTCAATCATTCAATGCATTGATTGCAGGGAACGCTGCCGGCCTCCTGGGGCGCGGACGGGTCGATGCCAGCTGTCTCTGACATAATTATGGATCGCAACAATCTGACAGGGAGCATCCCCCCCTCTTGGGGGGCGTCAGGGGACGGGACCCCCCGTTTTCCAAATCTGAAGCGTCTCACTCTTCTGCCAGGTCATCCCCTGCCCTCGCACAACATGTCAAGCAGTAAACTGTACTAGGCGGTGTTCTTTTTCAGACAAGCTCTCTAGCTAGGCTTTTTAGATGCGGTTGCCGGCTGTTGCGCTGTCAAGAGAGCTTCGTCTGGGTGCATGTCGCCTGTGCAAAGCTTTGTCTCTGCTGGCGTCAATTGGAATTTGATTTGACACGGGAAATTCTTGTTGATCTTTGATGCGGGGTACCGCAGTACTGCATAGTGCGCGGCTGTAAGTCTGACATGCAATAGAGACCTGCTTTGGCATTTGAAAGCTCTGTATGTTTCTGACTTTGGGCGTTATGCTTGAACCAGGGAACCCGAACCTGTGCGGCCCAATCCCTCAGGGCCTGCCAGTGTTCACGAATGACAGCGGTGGGCAGCAGGTATTCAGCCTGCCTTACAGCTGCTCTGGAGCGCCGCTCTCGGCATCCGCGCCGGCGCCGGCTGCTCTAGAGCCGGCCGCTGCCGCACCGGCCCCCGCAGACGGTGGTGAATTCCCCCCTTACGATGCTTTATTTGTTCAATCCGATTTTCGTGTGCAAAGCTTGCTAGACTGCGTGTCAGGTGCTTGTCTGGAAATTATGGCTGATTCCTCACCTGAGAGCTGCCTTTCTTCCACTGGCAAGATTTTCTCATCAACTTGAGCAGGGCACAGAGCAGATACAGGTTGAAGTGGCTTCTGTACAGCATGTCTTTGTGCTAGGATCCTTACGCAGGGCAGCTCCCTTTGGGCTCTCTGGATGTGGAGTGACACTCTGAAAGCAGACTGGTGCCTAGCTTGCTTGCATGTCCCGAGTCTGCCACTGAGAGTCAATTTGCGTGGATCAGTCGGTGCTGCATCCACGGCACACAGCAGCAACCACAAGGGGCGGGACGGAATAATAGCCGGAGTAGTAATCGGCGGATGTGCGCTGGCGGCCGTCGTCCTTCTCGCGGCGTTCCTGCTGCTGCGGCGCCGCAATAAGCTGCGCCGGCAGCAGCAGACAAAGATAGTGGACTCCTGCGGAAAGGTGCGCATGCAGTTTTTTGGAAATACCACCGACAGCAGGTAATAATTTCCTTGCGGGTCTTGAGAGGGAAAAATGCTTGCCTGTGTTGTCTCCAAGCATGGCAGCCTCCTGCAGGGATGCTCTATAGGAGCACTGTCTGTGTTGATGCATGCAAGCATGCATGCATTGATGCATGCGCCCTTACAGCGTCTTACACAATTGGTGACAGGTGGCATTTAGTGCACATTGTAAACTTGAAACAGGCCAAAAACCGCTACTTAGCTCCTGACGGCTGCTGCTGATGCAATTTCTATTGTGACTGCAGGTGTCGTGTTGTGAGCACGGGGGCATGCAAGGGGAGATGCATGACTCCGACAGCATTATTCCCCCGAGCAGCGGGGGCCCTCCGGCCAGCTACGTTCCCTACACCGCCCTGATCAGGCTCCCCAAGAAATCTCACTCCGGCAGCGGCCTCAGCGCAGGGCAGCACTTAGGTTAGTCATTTTTGCATGTAATCTGTAGATTCTTCCCGTAGCATGCCACACCTATTATGGAAATACACCTGCATATACATTTCACAAATTTTTTGATTGTCAAGCACTTTTGTACCAGAATCTTTGGACCCTGGAAGCTAGATATGCCTTATTTCCTGTGGGTTGCCATCAAAATTGGCATGCAAAGACAGATGCTCTTGTGTAGAAGGGTATAGGCCAACCCTGAGGTGCAAAATCTGCAGATCCTGGTATGAAGTAAGTGCGCTATTCATTTTAGGTCAAGCAAAGCTCTCTAGAAAGGCTCCGGTGAAGTGGAATCAAAAATTCTGAATGTATCCAGGGAGCACAGGAGGAGGGAGCGCCACTGGATGGAGCCCGCGGGCGGGCAGCTCGCTGGCAGAGCCAAGCAGCCCGGGCGCAACAACAGGCAGCTTGGGCAGCGATGGATTTGCGCAGGAAGCGCTGACCAGAGTTTCCCTGCCGCACATCATGCCCCTGCGCGATTGGGAGCTAAATTTGGACGCGCTCCAGGTGCGTGGCTGCACAAGGGATTATGAGGTACCAAAGTAGCGTAAGATGGCCCCGGCTGGCGGGGGCCGTTGCAATTACTGAGCACCATGCCCACGGGTAATTGGGTCTTGCTTGGATCTGGCAAGTCCAACAAGGGGTAGGAATTTGGCAGCCTTTACATGCAGCTTGTCTGCAGACGCACCTTGCCTTCGGCAGGAAAAGCGTGTAATAATAATAGTAATAATAAAAGTAGCGTAAGATGACTCGAGTCATAAAGAAGTACCTGCTGTCTTGATCTTGGCAGAGGTGAATACGAAAGCATTGCTTGGTGTCCAATTCATCAGAAATACTTTGCAAGAGACAATGGGGTCAAGTACAGGATGGGGATTCATGTGAGCAACCCCAGGATGGGAGGCCACATGAAGTTGACTTATTGAAGTTCTCTCCTGCCCCACAAAGACAGGGTATTAGTGCAGGCTATGTCTGCTTTTTTCTCTGTATCTCCAAGATCCAAGAAGTCCGACAGGATGGGGTGATGCATTTCCGTGTAGATATAGTGTGGCTATGAGCCTGAAGAATGACGCAAAAAAAAAGTCAAGTTTGAATGCATGCACAGGTGGAGGTTGACGAGGATGGCGAGGAAGTGGTATTAGGGCGGGGGGCATTTGGGGTGGTGGTAAAGGGGACTTACAGAATGGCGCCTGTGGCCATCAAGAGGATGAAGGATCAATCCCCAGAGCAGCAGGAGGACTTCCTTAAAGAAATGGCAATTCTGCGCGCGTGCCGGGGCAGCCGCTACATCGTTCCCTTTGTCGGCGCCAGCCTGCTGCCGGTGAGTCCACAATTTTCCGCACAACACGACTGTCTATAAACAAAACAGGCCTGCAGCCTCTGCCGCGGACATCTGGAGTCTGCATGCCTTCATGAGGCCTCTTTGTCTGACAATAGCATGAGTGCCATGCGCTACAGAAGGTGTGGCTCTCGGCAGCAGAAGCGTGGTGTCTTCATGCCTTGACATGTGCCGCCGTGCATACAACGTGCTTAAAATTCAGCGCGGAACATGCATGAAAGTCGTTTTCGTCTGTTCAAGGCAGCCGCCGCGTATTGCAGGCCCAAAGCTGCAAATTGGGTGTCCGACGTCTGGAAATAGAAGAAGCTTCGGCCGAATTGTGCTGCTGCACATGCATATACTGCAGTCAAAGCACCAAAATGAATATGACATCTGCACTGCATGACCTCGGGGGTTGTGCAGGGGGACACGATTCTGGCGATGGACTTCATGGAGAATGGGAACCTGTGGGAGGCGCTGACGCGACTGGGGCGCAACGGGCGGCCGGTGTTCCAGTGGAACGCGCGCGGCCGGCGAGTCGCGCATGACATCGCCCTCGGACTGCACTTCCTGCACGACCTCAGGTGAGCCTATTTGTGTGCGAGAAATTTGCTTGCTGTCATCTTGGATGTTTGCATGAATCACATTTCTCTTGTGTTCTGCGGGAGCCACTTGATGATTTTGCAGCTTCGACTGCTGCAGAGTTGCACTTCCAAGAAATGCATGTGCTCAGCTTTGCTCTGCTTACTTTAAGACCAAGAGAAAGCACATCGTGCGCTTCCCTCTCGCCAAAAGTACTCTAATAAAGGCATTTTGTTGGCCTCCATGCTTTGGTATGCCAGCTTGAAGAGCAGAACCTGTGTCCTGGAAGGTATGATGTTCACCTCCCCATGCAAGTGATGTGAGGAAAGATGGTGCATCATTGCAGGGTGGTGCATCTGGACCTGAAGTCCTGCAACGTGCTGATTGCCGCGGACGGCACAGCCAAGATCAGCGATGTTGGTTTGGCGGCGCTGATGAGTAATCAATACCTCAGCAGAACGGCACCTGCCGGCACATGGGCGTGGGTGGCACCAGAGGTCCTGATGGGAGGTGAGGGATCAGTCTTGTAATTTTGAAGAATCTCAGTACTCAAATGTAGTGTTGCTGGAAGTCAGAAATAATGAAGTTCATTCTTGCCTCCTGCTTTGTTCTTCAAAGTGTGTAGTTGTCATTCTTTTTTGTTCTCTCTGCAAATCTGCTCAGCAGAGGAAGGTTGCTCAAGTTAAGACAAATAGCAAGATACTGGTTGAACTGTAGCTATGCTGCTATTTTCTAGCAGCAATTGTGTCCGCTTGATGATTTAGAATGCATACTTTACTTCGACTGACAGCTGTTTGCCCTGTGCTTCACAGGCAGGGTGACACACAAGGCCGACATATACAGCTTTGGCATTGTGCTGTGGGAAATCATCACTACTGAGCGCCCGGCATGGAGGGGGAATCTCAGGGACATCAGGTGTGACCAGATGACATGCTCTTCCTGTACTGACAGCCTCATTTTGCATGCTGTGATAGTCGATGCTGCCTCAAAGGGTCCCATGCACCTGTCAAGGACTTTTTAATCCAGAAACGAGACTTTCTTCCTGAGCCGAGAGACACTCAGACACGTCAGTCCTTACTCAGCAGAGAGACTAGCCAAGGAAGGCCAAGTCTACATCGTCACTGAGTCCATAAGCTTTCCTCTCGGAGTTCCTGCACACCCTGTTCCTGCCCGATTCTAATTGTGCAGCTGTTGGCAATCCCTCCATTCTTTGGAGGGGAGGTTCCTTTTTATGCTCCCCTTGAATCTTTGCTCCTGCTTTGCGCAGTGTGCCAGATGAAGCACCGCAAGAAATAGCGGACCTGGTGCACCGGTGCACGGGCGACGCCGAGTCGCGGCCGGAGGCGCAGGAATGTGCGAAAATCATCGGACGCTACACTCTCGACGGCGACGCCAGCGTCAAGCGCCGGTCCACCGGCTCCGGCCGGTTGCGGCCAGCGGCCGCCGCCGCCGCTGTGCAGGCTGAGCAGCAGCGGGGGGACTCAGGACCACCGGTGGGGGGACTCCCACAGCCGATGGGGGATCCCGCGCAGCCATTGGGGATTGCCCCCCAGCCAGTGGGGGACTCCGGGCTACCACTGATGGACCCCGGGGAATTGCTAGGGGACCCCGAGCAGGAGAAGGGGGACCCTACGCAGCCGTCTGGGGGTCCCATGCAACAACGAGGGGACCCTGGGCAGCCGGTGGGGGCTTCTGAGACGAGTGGCCAGCAGGAAGGAGGGCTTGCGCAGCCGGCAGGGAATGAGTCGCAGCAGGGGAGGAGCGGTGCTAGGAAGATACTGGGTAGTCAGTCCGAGGGTGCTGCACAGCCCGGACAGCCGGCTGAGACTTCTTGGCAGCCCGGGGTGGTGTCAGATGGGGGCAGGCGAGAATTGCGGCGGGTGTTTCCGCCAAAGTCCCCTTTCGAGAGCTGAGCAGGCGTAGTGCTCTTCGGCAGTTTTGGCGGGGATCCGTTGTTCTGAAATCTGAAGCATTGCCGCACTGAGCAGCAAAAGCAAAGCTGGTCTGCTTCACCGAAAGATCCAGGAACCCCAAATGATGACGGAAGCATAAAAATTGCGCACACAAGTCGAACCGGCAATTATCTTATGTAAGATGTGAACACAATGGCGTCCTGCTTGAGAAGGGATTGAACGAGATGCGCAGATCTGAGAGTTGCGCAATTCTAAGAGATGCCCTATGATTTTCAGGGGCTCACCCTAGCATTGATAAGGATTCAATTTGCACCTTTCTTTCAGTTCCCATGGTGTGACTTTCTGTCCCGGATTCTGCTGGGAAAATTTGACTGGTGTGTTTGCACTTATCTGATCTGAAGTGAGGCTTGACGAGCATTTTGAAGTTGCCCCAGACAGAAATTGCAGTTGGATGCAACTTTGGATTTATCACGTGCCAGAGTGGGTATGAAAACACTGGCCGTCATGGGTGATGATCTGCGCTGAGTTGCTAGAGAGAATCAGATTTATTTGCCGACTCAGTCATGGGTGCTCAGGGCAAAATAGTTCATGGATTATCTAAGGCATCTTGAGCACCTGTATAAGTGTATAGAGATGGTCAGTCAACGGCATAAAGAAAGAATTCTTCGAAGTGTGAGAACCACGCTTTAACGTTGAACGTCGACGCTTGACCGCGTATTGGCCGATTGATCAATGAGCAGTACACACCTCAGGCATGCACACTATGTAAGCCGCAGAAGTGTTCGCGCGTGCGGACATGTATTGGCAACACTTATTATATGAACAGCCTTGTTTTCAATTCGAAATGGAAGCAGGCTGGAAGCTAGGGTTGTAGAAGTCAGGGGGCGCCAAGCTTTCAGGTTCAGCGAACGGTCCATCAGATGGCCCCATGAAGCTCGAGCACATGTTTGATTCAGCACCACTGAACGATGACACTGTGGTTCGACACAAGTAAGTTCAGAATAGGCATGATCAGGTGAAATGCATCGGAATGAGCTCTGTGGGAAGCTCGGAAACAAGCCCTACAATGGAGAAGCACTTTCAGAGCGCTGTTCGGGAACCGCGTTTCGTGCAGACGGACGATGGAGGGAGCATACTTGCCCTAGCATTACATTGTAAGATGTTCCTTTCAACAATTGAGTCGCTGCAAAAGCAGGCAGCCTCTGCTGAATGGCCACAGCCAGGAATTCATAGCCAATCTGAGCATGGATTGCTGCAGGCTTGATGGTGGAACATGGGTTTCGTGTTGAGGCCGATAAGACTTTTGCTGGGGGGACATCAGTCTACAGCCCTGCTTCAGATTGGCATGGCAAGTTCACCAATGAGTGGGTCTTCGAATACAGAAGGTAAGACTGGCCTCAGGCAAAGCGGATCGTTGTTATTGCATCAAGTTTTTAAATACCACACCGCGTGTTAGAGATCACTAAGGAAATTTGGTCGAGAGAGTCGATCCCCACAATGGGGAGTTGCCAGGTGCATCACCAAAAGAGGAGCTAAGGGTCAGCATGGTGAGGCTGATGCGTGCAAAACCCTCATAAAATTCTACGTATGCACCTGCAGGCCGGGCTATGCCAGCACATTCGCACTGCATTGCTCGCTGCAGCCTGCTTCGGGGAAGATGTTTGTGCACGCGCGAGAGGCAGACAGCCCAACTAACATGCGCTACATGGGGCTGCTGGTAGATAAATATGTGCCCGACACGGGCAAGGCAAAGGGCAGCAGCTGGGCAGGTGTGGGCAGCCATTCCTTGCCCCCTTTATCTCCCCCTAACAGCCCCCGCTCAAGCCTATCTTCCCATGTGCTCCGAATGATTGCATCTGCAACGAGGGTCAGAGGCAAGACCTATCAAACAGCTGTGATTTGAGGCAGGGTGAGACAGCCTTACTTGCTGACAAGTAACTTTTATGGTCCTAGAGGCTCTGAAACTGCTTTCGAGTGAATTGAATTCTTGTGCATGGTGCAGGTGTTGTGGTGGAGCAGGAGGCTCTGAGGCATCAGCTGGAGGAGTATGTGGCTGGGCCCCTTTTGGCCAACGCCCTGCCCTCATCCGTGAGCCCTCCCCCCTCAAATCCCCCTTGAATTTTATAAGGCAGATGTCCACCTTGCTAGGATGGTATGCCACCACGCCGTGGCATGCCATAGGCCACAATGTCCTTTATGCAGCGTGTGATTGTCTGAGCAGGCACCAATTCAACGGCGTGCCTCTCCAAAGTTCTGGGCTGAGTAACAAAGCCTGAAAGATACAGTAATTGCTTCAGGAAAGGTTGTGGAATGGCCTGTGGAGACAGCCTGGGATGTGCAATGGGACATGGATGCCTATTGATGCCCTATTGCCATTGCCAATGATGCCTATTGGTGCCCTATTGATGCCCATTGATGCTGTTTTCTTGGTTCAGGAGCCCGAGCATGCACCCCAGGATGCGTCCAGAGGCGTGCAATCACAGCTCTCTGCTTATTACAACAGCCTCACGCGCAGGCAAGTGATGTCTCCTCTTTGTACCTTCTCGTGACTTTTGCCAACACACAATCTTAACGAGCTGTAGGCCACCTACATTGGTTTTTACGGGATCATGTGTTGCTCGTTGCTTGCAATACCTCATGTTACCATTCCTGTGCCCGTCCTTGGTGAGAGAACTTGGGATTATTGTGTGTGCTTCTCTTCAATGAGAATACATTCAGAGTTTTTGGCGGGTATCCACCCTGGATCTGAGCTGTTGGGTGTGGTGTGAATAGGGACATCCTTCTGGCAGGCACAGCCCTTGCTGCGGCCTCCATGGGCCTCGCTCTATTTGCCAGAAGCCGCCAGCGCCCGTGAATGCGCCGTACTTCTGCCGCGGTCAAAGATCAACTGTCGCATTCAAATTTGAATTGAGCGCAGTCAGGGAAGTCCGTTGGGCAGAGCTGTCAAAGAAGCAACAAGCAAGCTAGCGGGTTATGACATCTTATCAAAGTATAATCCTCTGCCACAGTTCCACATGCGTGGAACAAAAATGCTCATCTGTGTTGACGCACAGTTCTGGGGCCCAGAGGGACGGGCACGCCTCTTCATGGCGCACCATTATTGCTCCTTCACGGCTCTGGTGACTACTCCTTCCTGTATAAAGGGAGAATCCTTACAGGGCTAATTCAGGGCAGGCCCCAAAGCGAGCCATGAATGCACACGTACAATAGCTGCTGCTGGGGAGAATGCTGCCCAGTATTTTCTACTGAATTGAAAGCACGCATTGACCGATCCTACCGGATTGCTTGCTAGTATCTCTAGGGAAGTTGGTTGGGGTAATTTCTGGGTTCTTTGAAGCTTTCCGGAAACTGGATCCAGTATGCGTGGCGGCCGTGCCACCTAGGAACTGTGTTATGCCCTTATAATACTCTGTTCTCTACTCTTTGATCAAGGATGGGCACTTTCTTCCACTAGGCCATCACTCTCGGGAAGCTGGTTGCTGCAGCAGATTTGCATGACAAGCATGTTGATGACATCATTCTTTTGAGCCAGCTCGGCTCAGGACCAGTTGCCCTTTGCTTTGCTTTAAAGTGGCTCCAACAGTTGAGGCCAGATGGGATTGTAGACATCGGTGAAGCATGCAAGACCCTTCTGATCTGTTAACAAAGAACACAGCACACATATTGGGTTTTCTCTAGAGGTCTGTGGGTGTGTGTCCATGTACACTATACAGTAAGGGTTGGGTATGTGGTGTACCTATTTTAGTTCATTCCAATTTGCTGGATTTTTAAGTGACTCACAGTTTTTTTTGGTGTCCGGATTGGCTGCCAACAGTAGCCTACTGTCAGCTGAGGCCAGGAACTGATATTGGGGTTTGTGATGCTGCGAATTCGAATCTGTATGAAGAGCTGAAGCTTTCATTGAAGGTGCATCCAAATGTAGCCCTCTCAGATGCGCATGTGCGCATTGCGCACGGCATATGGCATATGAGAGTGGAGAACTTCTCCAGGAGAAGGATGTAAAGGAAGCTGAAAGTCTTGGAAACTTTGAAGCTCGCCAGATGCAAGGTGCCATGCAAGAGGTGCTGACTGATGCTGACTGTTCCGTGGGATTTCCAAAGTAGCAGGAGCCCAAGCACTTCTTGAAGATTTGAGACTCGGAGGGCTCTCGAACTTTTCATTCTGCACAGTCAAAATTCTACAGATCATCCTATCTGGGTGTGGACCTGTGCACGGTTTGGTAAGAGATCTGTTTTGCAGATCAGAAAAGGGCAACGCAAAGAGAACACGGGCTGCTGAAGGACTAAGTGACCTGCACACAGCGGTTTGATCCCCTTTATCTATGCAGAGCAGCTCCATCGATGTCGAGCTGCTTGAGCAGCCGATGGTAAGGAGCACTTCCATGGACTGAGACACACAACTTTCAATTGATGCGGGGGGTAGTTGCACGTTGAACATCATATGCTACAGAAAAAAGTTTCTGACGAAATTATTTTAGCAATAAGTGCATGTCAATACATACTTAAACGCCTTGCACTGCAGGACTGCTGCTTCCATCCTACTGAGATGCTGGCAGCTGTGGGCTTGATCGATGGCCGAGTGCAAGCTTTCAGGATGACCTCGGCTGGAGAGCCCAGCACGTCCACAGCCGAGGAGGTGGTCTCGAAGAGAGCACACAAGGAGTCCTGCAGAGCTGTGCGCTTCACTGCAGATGGCGCCAGGCTCCTCACTGCTTCTGCAGACAAGTAGGGCCCCACCTGACCCTGCATCACGCCTCTCCCTGCTTTACCTGCAAACAGCAGAGGACAAGCTTCCACCAGCAAAATGTCCTCTGCCCAGGCTTGCCACTCTGTGAAGTAGCAGGCTCTCAGCCTCTATGCCGGAGCAGTGGAGATGCCAGCGGAGCACTAGCAGATCTCTGCCTCTGCCAGAGTTAGGGAAGTCGAGGATTTTGCGTACAGGAACATGAAGGCAATAGACATGGGGTCAGGGAAGGTAACGCGCTGGCAGACAGACGCGCACGAAGCGCCGATAAACTGCATTCATCCGCTTGCCAGTGGCTTGGTGGCTTCGGGGGACGATGACGGCTGTGTGAAACTGTGGGACGGCCGCCAGAGCGCCGCCGTGGCTGAGTTCTCCGAGCACACTGACTTTATATCCGATTTTGCGTATCAGGTCAGCGTCTCTGGCCCTTAAAAGTATCCCCTACACCTGCATCAATATGTGCTTCTTGCAGAGCCTGAGCGCAAATGTTTTCTAGTGGGGGACAGCAATGTTGGGTTCAGTCATAGGGACTGAGCCGGATCAATTACTGCCACTTTGGTATCCTTGCTTGCATCATGCAAGTTGCATGTCTAGCTGAAACCTTCACCCGGCACCGAGGGTTTGTTTTCCTACTGACACCCTTTGGAATATTTCATCTGGTCTCAGGGCACGCCATCATTTGTTTGTACAGCAGTTGGTGGCACTACTTGCAAAGTAGAGAGATTTCTAAATGGCGTTGTGTGAACAGGAGCGAGACAACTGCCTGGTTGCCACGAGCGCGGACGCCACGATCAGCATCACAGACCTGCGGACACGAAAGGTGCAAGTCACAACGCCCTGAGTGTCTAACGCTGGGTCAGCATATGCCAGCAGTGCACTAAATCCAGCAGCCGACTTTGCCAAATCCCTGATCTAATCCACCTTCTGGAGCCTTAAGTGCCATTGCACCTTGCGCCCAGATTGGCTTGATATATTGAACCCTGCTCTCCATCATATCCTGGTTTGGCACGGTCTGATGCACCTGCTTGGCACAACTTGATGCCTGTTATCTAGCGTGATTAGATGCCCTAGCGTGGCATGCAAAAAACCTGCCTGATCTGGCGCGACCTCGATTACCTGATTTGGCGCAAGACTGACGCGCCTGATTTGGCGCAGCTGCGCGCGCGATCTGAGGACGACGCGGACGATGAGCTGCTGGCGGTGGCGGTGGTGAAGAGCGGCGGCAAGGTGGTGACTGGGAGCCAGATGGGCGTGCTCAGCCTCTTCAGCTGGGGCTACTTCAACGACTGCTCCGACCGATTCCCAGGTGTGAGACTTCTTTTTTGCAGAACATCAGCGGGAACAGATCTGTACCTGGTATACAAGCCATCATGGTGCAGTGCTCTGAGTGTAGCAAGGCAAAGAAATCACATAAGAACACCCAAATAAGAGATAAAAGCACTCTTGCTTGCGTGCGCGATTTTGTGCATCCCGGCTCGCCATCTGGCAAGCATTTTGCATGGAACTCTCCTTGCGTTCGGCCTGAAATTGCATCCTTGCCTGCAGGTCACCCAAACTCCGTGGATGCAGTTGTAGCGTTTGACGAGGACACGGTGATCACCGGCTCGCACGACGGCCTGATCCGTCTGATCTCCATTCTGCCGAACCGCATGCTGGGCGTTGTTGGCGAGCACGGTGACTACCCCGTTGAGTCATTGGCGCTATCACCCGGCCGCAGCCGCCTCGCCAGCACCAGCCATGATGCCGTGCTGCGCTTATGGGATCTCTCAGCTTTGCACGAGGAAGATGACGGGGAAGATGAGGCTGCAGACACGGTGCGCTGCTGCACGTGGATCTTGATGGTTTTTTTTGTGTGGCAAAGTGAGTGCGTGCCTTGAAACCCTGAACCCTAAATATAAAAGTTAAAACTCTTAACCCCCTAAATAGAGCGCCATTCAGAGGCAAGAAGAAGCGGCACTTTTGGTGTCGGCAAGCCCGGCACCTGATTGGCGCTTGCTGTCAGCTTCACATGTCGGGTTTGGTTGAAGGGTCCACTGGTATCCTATTACCGTGCCATGTAGCTCTGGATATGACTTGTGCATTTCAACAGCAAATCTTCCTCTAACAATAGCACATGCTGGTGCACTTTGCTTCCTGAGAGGCTTTGAGAAAGTCGTGGCTTGCACAAATGTTCTGTTGGAGAAAGGAATGGAGGCACTGTTAGTGGCAAGAGTACACATGGCTTTCCATGTCCCTTGTGGTCAAGTGAGCGATATACTGGAGTATCATGAACCTTTTCTGCAAGGTGACACGTGCATGGAAGGCGCCACAGAAAGGAGCGACCTTGTCAGGGCACATCCTCTCAAGACCATAAGATCGCTTCTCGTGCTGCCATATACAAATGCACCAATGCTCTCTTTTGCCCTTGGTGAAGCGCATGTGGTATTTGCAGGGTGTGCAGGATGGCAACCAAGACGCAGAGGGCAGCGAATCAGACTGTGCAGAGCAGAAACCACAGAAGAAGAAGCGGAGGAAGGGTGACAAGGGCGGTGGCGTCACCAAGAAACAGAGCCATAAGGATGCATCATTCTTTGCTGACCTTTTGTAAATGAGCCAACTGAGCAACGATTGTTGATGATCTAGCCAGAGGCGTACATTTTGCCAGATCAGTGATCCGTGGTTTGTTTCCAAGCTTGGGCTATAGCTAACTGGCCAAGTCCATTGGGGCCGCATATATGGAATGGAGTATTTCCAAAAGACGTGCAGTTGGACGTGGGAAGTACCGTATGTGAACATCTGGATCTCTTTCTCGTAGTGTGTCCACTTTTAAGTCATATCCCCACCGAGATAGTCAATGTTTCCGTAATGGTATATCTATCACTGTCTATTGTCAAGCCCCTAAAACAACCGTTTTCCCACCATCACTAGGCATGGCTGCTCTCAAAAATAACACACACCAGGCTGCTCTCTTGAAGGGTTGAGCACACAAGGTGACAACCCTTTAATCATTATTTCGGTTCATGTTCCTTGGCCTCACGCTGTCATTTTCTGAGAAACAGCTCTCAGCTGGAACCATGGTGGGCACTGCATAATTGAAGGCCTCGGCAAACGCCACACTCGTGTTCAGACTGGTCGCGGTAATCTGCACAGCAGAAGAAACCCCCTTAATACCAGATCGGCATGATCTCCTGCACCCCTCAAACCATTGCATGCTGATCTCACATAGGCACGGGGGACAAAGAAGGCTGCACAGATACTCCAAGTGGCGCTCGGTGTAATATAGGAGGGAATATAAATTCTCGATAGAGAGGATTATATTGGACAGCGGCCAACTAGCTAGCACAGCCAGAACGTTGACAACAGCACAACAGCAACGGCACTCCCTCTTGGCATGCATCTCAAGCTCGCGATCGGCTTCCTCAAATGCGGAAGAAAAATGACCGAGCCAGGACTGTTTCCAAGATCCCTGCCCCGAATGTCATGTGATATGTAATGCCCCACCTAGAGGACTTCTGTGGCCTTAGGATCCAGAGGAATCCAAGAAAAGAATGTGCATGCTTGCATTGGGCTCCATGGAATCTGTAGCTAAAGAGTCCGCTATAGCAGGTGAGTCATTAGTTACTAATCACTCGGTCCATTCATAACTGCAGAGAAGAGCCCTTACCTCTGGATCCACGTTGCTGATGAACCAGGGCAGATCGATGTTTGTAAAGGTGCCATCGTCGAATATGAGGACCATGTAAGCGTCCGTGTCATTGGATGCATTGTGCAACCAGTGCGCAGACCCTTTTGGCGCATAACCCGCGTCCCCTGGCCCCAGGAAACCCTCCTCGTATTCCCCCGGCTTCATAAATACCCCCGCCTGCGCGCATGCATGCACGTCTCTTTTTGCTACCCTCCAAGACCGCAAAATGCATCATGCGTGCTGGAGCGGTAGTACAGAACTGCAGTAGACGTAGCGAGGCAGTTCCTCCTCCCTACTTTGGCGCTTGCACTTTGGCACTTGCTCCTGTCTTATTTCATACTCAGCAGGCAGCGCTGCAAATCGACTCCACGGCCAATTTTCCTGCTTCCAGAGAGGCTCAAGCAGGACAAACTTTTTCCCACAATGCTCCGTGTGGTCTATCATGCCCTCGGTCAATTAGGGAAAAGAGGCATGCAGACATCAAGGCAGAGCCAGGGCCAGCAAAAGGAGAAAGGGCTGCCTCGTTTGTACCGATTTAAAAAGGTTGTTTATTAACCCCTCAACTTCACAATATTTATTTCCTGCGGGATTGAGGTTGATTACGACAGTAATTGGTTTTTTAAATTTTTTAAATTTTTCAAAATTGCTGGCGCACCGTGAGTGAGCCGTTGATTACATACTGCCACTCGGCGTGGCCCGGGTGCCAGTGCAGCTGGCGCAGGGCTCCGGGGGCAAACCTCACCAGAGCCCCGCTCATCTCAGTCGACACCGGGAAATTGGTCACCTGCGCAATGCTTATGAAGCCGCCATCCGTGCTCACCTGCGCATGCACCAGGCAACCATGCTGCAGTGATTTTGATAATTGGACTGGAGTCACTGCTGAGCTCACAAGGGTTATGCATGTCAGGCTTGGTGGTAAGGCTCACAGGGCAGTATGCTCTGTCAACGCCGCTCTGTCCCCCTGCCAGCAAGCGAGAGGCAATTTATTACATCCGCATTTCACATGCATCGCAATCCTTAAAGCCCACGCCCCTGACTGATTGTGCCAAACCTAGGACACACCAAGCTGCAGCAAGCCTCATCAGGTTGCATCTGGAGGCCATCTCCCTCCTTGGCATGTGATACAAAGTGAGATTAGTCTCCTGCACTGGGTTGCGCAGACGAGGCCGAGCAGGGAGCTGAATTTTATGCGCAGCCCCGGCCGGATCAGGCCGCTAGCTTGCTTGCACAGACATGCCTGATAAGGCCGCTACTTTGACGCAGCTGAGCCACATGAGGCTTCTACTTTTGGCACAGCTAATCAGAGCAGGCTTCTAACTTTCATGCGCAGCAGTGCCAGATCGTGCTACAAGTATGCATGCACAGTCGAGCCAGATCAGGCTCCTAAATCGCATGCGCGGCCGGGCCAAATCAGGCCTCACCTCGGGGATGACCTGCGCTAGCTGGAAGCGGTGAGTCAGTGCCACCGGCTGCTGCGGCGGCCGACCGATTCGCGCGCGGAACTCTTCCAGCGACAAATCCGGCGCCGGCCCGAGCGGCAGGAACGTGAAGGTGTCGCGCGCCAGGTGGCGGGTTATGTCACCCTTAGTCACCCCAAGGCCCTGCGCGACTACTGCGGCCGGCGCCGTCGACAGCCATGCGCTCAGGCTGAGCGACTCCCTGTCCTCAAACGAGCCGTCATCGTAGCCTGCATGCAACCTTTTCCTTTATCGTATATCCATATATCATATATCCCAACCCTATAAAAGGGCTTATCCTGCCAAAGGCAGGGTGCATATATGCAGGCAAGCTGCATGCAGAGGCTGTCAAAATCTACCCCTTGTTCGACCCGCCAGATCCAGGCAGGACCAAATTCACAGTGAGCACGGTGCCGAGGCCGTCTGTGCAGTGGCAGTATCAGATCAATCGAAGGACCTCCTTCGCGCTGCCACCAGCTTCGTACAGAAGAGCAGCGGCTTTTCCAAAGTGGCATGTCTCTTGGCCAAATGAGATCAAAGAAGGCCTATCCAGATGGACCAAAACTTCTGAGTCAGAAGCATGGTCCTGCTCCGGCAATGTGTTCATGCTGCCCCAGCAAGCTGCAGTGCGTTCAATCTGGCTGTCTTTTGGGGCTGTGTTCGCGCCTGCCAGATAGGTGCAGCCCGGCTGTAGGCCCTGGACCATGTGGCCTTCGTTGGGCCTGAAGTACCAGACATCACCCGCCCCAAAATCCCACGTCTCCGCCGGCCGCTCTTTGCCGCTCTCCATCACCGTTGCCCTGTGAAGCCAATATTGAATATAAACTGACTCCACTGATAGACTGTGAAACTACGGAAGAGGTAAGGGCACACTACCAAGGCCAACACCAATGTCGGTTGTTGCCTTGCTTATGCACGTCGCTAAGATACGCTTGTAGCCCGTGCTAGATAGGTGACAGGCTTAGAGATGACGATTGTAATACATGCAGCAGCTCAGAATGGTCTCGGGCATGCTTCACTCTTCATTTCGGATGATCTGATATGAACTGACGCACCTGCATGTGCCATTCAGGACGATTGCCCACTCAGTGGCATTGTGCCAGTGCAGTTCGCGGACACCTCCTGGGTAAAGGGTGATCAGAGCGGCTGAGATCCCTGGGGAACCTGGGAAATTTTCTATGCTGCTGTATTTGTAGGTGCCCCCAGGATATGCTGTTGCATTGACTTCTGACCAGCGCTGGATCAAGCTGGGTGGCCTGCTCCCTCCTTCCTGCAGCGGCCCTTGCACTGTAGGTACTTGAAAGCGAATTATAAGTTACTGAAAGCGAGTTATTAGTTCACAGCAGCAAGGCCCTGAATTGCTGCAGTCCCTGCCAGTGCTGGTGCCATGCCAACTTTGCTTACCTGCAAAATTGATGAGGCTGGGTAGCAAAGGCCAAAGATGACAAGTAGAGCCACATTTAAATTAGTGGATTGCATATCTCCGTTCCGTAAAGATCGTCAGAGGGATCTTCGTTCAAGTCCTGCAGACAACACGGGTTCTCGCTCGAACCGGTACTAAAATTTATATAAAAGGATCCGTTCACTCCAAAATATTTTTCGAATCATAAATAATGGAAAGATTTAATTCCACTACATTAGATTCTTGAAGGGAGTCAGATCGCATCAGAACGCACTTGTACGGCATCCCGATCTTCGCAGGGTGATCCGGGGCAGACAAATTATGTTCCGAGACATCAAATTCTGTCAATATTGAACTCTTAAGCCAAATTCTGGAGGCTATAATCTGCAATTTTCGATCAAGGCCGATTGAATTCTCATCCCTGACTCAGGTGATCGGCAGGTGCTCAGGATGTCAATTGAAACCTCAAATGGGGCGTTCCTTGCCCATCATGAGTACATTCTTATGCTTCGTAGAAAGCCTTCGAGTGGGCTGAAAGGCCAAAGGGCATCTCCAGTATCGGTGGCTGCGCATTGGAAATCAAATGCATGGGAGCATGCAGGTCCTCAGCAATATGACATCTGCGTGTACACACATGTGGCATGCCTCATGTTATCTTTGATCAAGAGTTTAGCAGCATGTGTCGCGGTGTGCCGCGGTGGCAGTGTGAATTTGCCAACACAGCTCGCTTAGGACATGCATGCCGGGGCGGCACATAGGACCCATTTCTCACATGCTACCGGTAGTTACTAACTACTAGTCAGTACCTGAGGTTGTAGCGCGGTGTGGTGGATGAATATAGTCATTTTCAAGATCTCTGAGGGTCTGGAACGCTCAGGGCATTTGCACAAGGAGCCTGGAGTCAGGCAAACCCCAGGCTTCTGGAGCAATGCATGCGTGATGAGGCGGTGTTGGCATGGACTCCAATGATGAAATATGCAATGATAAATCATTGGCAGAATTTCCAAAAAGGAAAGCGCAAGGCAGTATTGGGCATGATGAGCCCTGATAAGGTGGCCAGCATCTCAAAAAAAGTTTGGGAGCTGAGAGACCTTTCATGACCTATTGGGGCCAGTTTCACGCCGTTCCTTGCCAAGCCAATATTGGACCACCGTTTCGAGACGCATGCGTCATGCGCTCTCGAATCGGAAGCGAGGATGCTTGGGATGCTCTGTGCGTCCTCGCTACACAGTCCCACCACAATTAGGTCTTCTTTGCATCGTGCTGATGAGCCACTCTGCCGGCCCATCGCAGCTCCACGGGCCTGAGTAAGGTCTTCCTACGAGGACACGTAGGCCGGCCGTCTTTGGCTCGACAAGCAAAGCTTTTACGTGAAGAAGGGGGAAAACTTGGAGGTCAAGCCAGGCGTTCCCGGTGATTGAGCAGCTAGCCAGGTACCCAGAAACCAACCACTTCGTCGCCTCCAAGAGTGTGGTTGGCCCTTGGATAGCAACTGGCGTCACCGGTGAGTGTTACCGACTCTCGCCTTCTTGGCAGAAGAACAAAGAGCACACGTGTAGTTTGCCACGAGTTTTCTTAACCATGCGCACATGTCTGTGTTGCCAGAAAAGCCCTCTGCCTGGTGCGCGGCAGAAGGACGAAGTGAGTCAAGCCAGAGTTCTACTAGAGTTACTCCCCCTGGTCAAGCGTTTGATATCTTCTTGCTCGAAAAAATACCTGATGTCAGGCTGATTGTCAACATCAATGGACTTTTCCTCCAATCGCAGGGGTTGATTAGGTGCCAGGCATCCTGTGTCGGCCCTACTGATGCAAGGAGGGCCCGTGAGGCACTCAGTGTCAAATGGACGACGATTTGGGCGTGATGGGATCTTTGCAGCCTTGATCGTTGCCATTCTTTGCTACCAATGCCCCTTCTCCTGCTGCCAGCCCCTGACAGACGCCAAAGGTACACCCCACACCCTCCTCTCAGTACTTTGCTCCTAGCTGCTGCTCACTTTACGAATTTTCCACAAGACTGATCCTTGAACAACCTCCTATGCCATCAACAGTCGTGCCCACACCTGGCACTTACTGTCTGCGGCAAATTCTGCAAATTAAATGAAGTGTGCTTAAATGCTGCAAACAGTTCTGTTGCCTTGCGCTAAGGACCATACATTACAGAACACAGGGAGGCAGTGCCTGCGAGCAGCAAAGTCTCAAAGGTTGCTGGCCTTGGTGAAGTGCAAAAGGTGCTATCAGCGTTCAGTAAAGGCTACATTGCCAAATTTTTGGAGGGAATCCAGACACATGAGAAGTTTGTGATACATAGATGGGCAGTGACGGACTGCTTACAAGACCAATGAGCTCCTCAGGTGGGAGCAGAAGGTCTCTTTTATGGAATAATTACTAATAATAATTTCCCTTGGCAGGGTACAGTGCGGATCAGAATGGGCTGCTCTTCATCAAGAGGGCGGTGCCCAATTTTGGGCAGTTTCAGCTGCGCGTGCCCTGCTTTGGCTGGAGCACTGATCCCGAGGAGCCAGCAGCCATCTGCCAGTGGAATGGCGTTGGCTGCAATGCAGCCCTGCAAGTCACCAGCATCATTTTTCCCAGCAACGCCTCTCTGTTGACAGGTGGGAAGATTCTTGCTGCCCAGACAGGGGTTGACAGTGCCTCACCAGAAATGCAGGGCTGCCCAGGCAGCACTTTTCAATGACTCTGGGCAGTCCCAGGGATGTCCGATCTGCCTTAGGAAAGTCGGCAGTCAATGTGGCAGAAATTCTGGGCGGACCATAACCCTGACCCAGAAGTATGAGCCAATCCCAGGAGATACCTGTGATTTGATGTGATAAAATCCTGCACCCAGATCTGGTCTTATTCTTGCTGCATACTTTTCCAGTGCATAGACCAGAAGAGAGCCAGCTGCAGCGGCCTTGGCAGGTACTCGTTTACTTTGTCGATTGCTGTGTGATCCTGTCGGCTTCAGAACGAAGTCATAGCACTACATTGTTTTTTGGTGCATGCTTCACCATGCATCCGGACGGCGCTGCTAATGGCACTGCATGTTGTTTGGTGCATGCTTTGCCCTGCATCCAGAAAGTTCTGTGCAGTGGGATAATCTCATCTGATGGGCGATGGAATTTTCTGTGCAGGCAACATTGCGGATGTCCTGTATGGGGCATCGCTGGTTCCGAACCTGCAGCAGCTATTCCTTGCCAATCAGTCATTTTCTGGGTCCCTGCCGGCCTCGAACATGGCCATGGCTGCACTGGAAGAGATGGACCTGTCCAACAATCACATTGAGGCAAGACAACACTTCCTTTCACTTGCCGTTGACTTGCCTTTGGAGCGCCTGCTCTCCTACAGAAGAAGGGATGCCGAACAAAACAAAATCAGCTTCCATGCCAGCTTTGCAACCAGATTCTGTCTGCCGCAAAGTTGTGTTTGAGGGTGCCTGCTCTTCTGCAGAAGAGCGTTTTACCAGAAGAAAAGAACAGAATTGATGCCTCCTTTGGCGCCTTACTCTTTATGCTGCGAAATTGCTTCAAAAACTGCCTGCTCTCGTGCATGCCTGCTCTTGTGCGTACGAGGGCGTCTAGCAGCAGAACAAGCCATGGTGCTGAAATATCTTTGGGGCTGCAGGGTTCAGTGCCGGCATATTGGGGCAGCTCTGAGGCGTTTCCCAAGCTGCGCAATTTGAACCTGGCATTCAATCCTCGGCTGGAGGGAACGCTGCCTGCAGACTGGGGCAGCGATGGCACCAGCATGCAGCTCCTACGCAGGCAAGAAGTTCTACAGACAGTGATAACTTTCCCTTCTCAAACAGTTCTTCGCTTTCCTTGGGGTAAGCTGCAAAACTGTATAAGGCCCTGAGTGTCTCATCTTGAGCCCCTGGCAGAATTTTCTTGTGACTGGGGATGTAAGGCATCCATGGCTTGCGCTTGAAACTTTCAAAATGGAAGCTTCTTGCAGAGGTGCCTCATATGTTAAAGTGTCTGAGAAGCATTGCGTAGTTGAGACTCTTGCTCGTGCAGGTTGGAGATCAACAATTGCAATCTCACGGGCAGCCTGCCTGTCCAGTGGGCAAAGAGCCTGCCCGCCCTGCAGAACATAAATGTCTCCAGTAATACGCTAACAGGTAACTACTTCCCCACTGCTTGCAAATTATCTCATTCTGAAATGAAGCGTCAACAGAACAGGAGCTCCCTTGATCTGGATAACAGCTCTAGCAGATTACTAATGCCGGGACTATCCTGTTAGTTTTGTTGAGGATTCCCCGCCCGAAGACTTCTGCAATAACGTTGAAGCCGTCTGTGCTGTTCTTGAGCTGCGTGATCACTTCATGAAGAACTTGTCCTGCGCTGCACACACCGCTGACCCATTCAGTGCATGCCCAGCAGCAAGCCCTGGCCAGATTGCAGAGGGTGTGGCAAAGCATCGAGCACCGTTGATCACATTTGCGATTGCAGGAAATCTGCCGCCTGAGTGGAGCAGCCTGAACTTGACTGTCATCAACCTTGATCAGAATCGGCTGGAAGGTGCGAGAACCACACAAACAATAATGCCTGAGAGCATGCACACATGCAACTCAAGCCGAGCTGTGTTGGCGTCTGAAAGTCACCCCTAAACCGGCCAACAGCAGCAAACTTGATGATCTCTGGTTGAACATCTGCAGGCACCATTCCAGCGGCGTGGGGCTCGAGTTCCTCGTTCAACTTCTTGAGAGGCCTGCACCTGTACAGCAACTCCCTCTCTGGCAACCTGCCAACCGCGTGTGTTCCCTCCTCTTCTCTGCTTTGTTTCACGTGTAACCCAATTACTTTGAAGCTGATCATGCTGATCATTTCAGGGCTTCATGATCAGCAGCCCTTACCCTTACCCTCCCACTCTTATATCTCCATGCAGCTCTCCCTTGTACTGTCACTTTTAAGCTTCTCTCTGCCGCGTGTGAAGTCATGGGTGCCGATTGGTCGCCAGAGTGGGAAAAAATGTACACTGCTGGGGGAAATCTTTTGTAATTTTGTATGGGAGTCTAGCTGCAAAAATAGAGGATGACCCAAATGTGTGTTGCATGACAGGTGGAATACACCGTACACGATGCCCTCTCTGGAGGTACTGGACGTTGCAAATAATAATCTGATCGGCACCCTGCCCACTGGCTGGGGCGGGCCCCAATCCGTGCTCATTACACAAGGTACAAATAGCCCTTTACTTAGGCTTGATCTGACATGCATGGGTGCTCCCGACTATTCTGACCGGATTGGGCACCTGGCGCGCATTGAAGCCTTACAGATCCTCTCTTGTCACAGTCCCCAGTTTGCAGAATCAGGTGGTAGCAGAAAACTGAGGATTGTGGCTGGTTAGGTGCTCAGTGGCTTCACTGTTTGAGCATGCTTGCAGCTGCCTCATCATTTCATCACAACATTCATGCTGGCTGGAAAGACTCAGAAGACATCACCGTTCAAGTTTAATGACACATTTCATTGTCTCATTCGGCGCAGGCAACCGCTTCTGCGGCCCGATGCCCCCATACGAGGTGCTCAGCTGCGGGCAGCTGCAGGACAGCTGCATCCGAGGCCAGGGTGTCTCTCCAACCTGCCCTGCGCCAACACCGGTGATCCAGCATGCAGCAAATACTTCTGCGCCCAGTAAGTGTCTCATCCTGACTCTTGGGTTACTCCTGCTACAAGCGTGGAAGAAACTAGGGAGTTCAAAGCTTTTGGAATGGTCTGACAAGGCGTGCTTGCCCAGAAATCCCCAGAGACGACTGCAAAGACGGTCATGCCAGAAATGCAAACTTGAGGCTAAGGCACCCACACTTCAAGCTTGATTTTGGCAAAACTTGTTGCGCCTGTCTTGATGGCTTTTAGGACAAGCATGCCTTGTCATAGTTTTTTCTGTCAGAATATTCATTTGCAGCAACCCACCGACTAAGAACCCATGCACCACAACCCATAGAAGTAAGAAAGAGCTCTCAATCTGTCAATCCTTACTGTGTTTGAAATTTTCCCGTGTTGAGCCGAATTAAGCCGCAGGCTCCCGATTACTAACATACAAACTTTGCCACACAGGCGCCAGTGACATGGCGCTGATGCTGAAGCTCAAGGCGGCCTTCTCAAACTTCGACGAGGCGGTGAGGTCAGGAGATGGGATGTGGGATCCTGGCCTGCCCATGTGCGCCAGCTGGCAGGGGGTGACATGCTGGCCAGACGGCTCCGTTCGCAGTATCACCCTCAGTATTCCTGCGCTCACCCCGCCCCTGCCGGTCCCGAATGCTGACAACGCCTCGAGCGCGCATGGCTCTGTGAACCACCAGCTAGCCGGTAAGACTTTCATGAAAGACCATTAAAAAAATCAATGTCCCTGTCTGTACACTGGTCTACCTTACAGAGTCCACTGTCCCTATCAGTTCATCTGGATCAGCATCTTCTGTTGTTTTTATGGGTCCATCAGCTGCTGTCTTATCTTTTCTGACCCACCTTGCTATTCCCGTTTCATGTTGGTCAGCACCTGCTTCGTTCCTGCTAGATTCCTCTGCTGCAGTGCATCTTAGGAAAATCGCGAAGAGAGGCATAGGATACTCTCCTCCTAGTTGCTGATTGTCTTGAATCACAGGGCGCCGCATGTAGCAAAGCACAGAGTTTTGATCTCCGCATTATGCTGCCATGACTGTGACCATCAGGGAAATGCCCGGGTATCTTGCTTAGAGGTGACAATCTTGAATGGGATCTATGGCTGCAGGAAATATTCGAGATGTGCTGTTGGCTGCTTCAGACCTCCCGAGACTGACAAAGCTGGACTTTACAAACCAGTTCCTGACGGGATATCTCCCCGCCAACATCAGCTTCCCCTGGCTGGAGGAACTCACCCTGATCAACAATGACATCAATGTGGGTCACATCCTCCTTTCATCACAGACACTGCCCCTTTCTCACTCAATACAGCCTTAAACTCATTGCAACCGCTTCAGCATTTGCATTGGGAGGAGCAGGAAACGCTGTCCTCTTTTGCTCACCTTATCACGCACTTATTGCTACCAAATTATACCTTTGGATAAATATTATCATGTTTGTCGACCATCTTGTTGACAATTATTTGCTGCACTCGTGGGCTCGTACTTGCCTGTCCTTTGATTGCCAAAAAATATGCCTAAAGTGCTCATCGGCTCATCAAGATGAAATTAATTAAGGGAAATGATGTGATTGCAGGGGTCTCTACCGGAATCGTGGGGGAATGAGGGGGCGTTCCCTGCGCTGCGGCTGCTGGCGCTGGACCTGAATTGGCGCCTGGGGGGACCCCTGCCTGAAAACTGGGGGAACTCCAGCGGCAGCATGCGCAAGCTGGAGGTGCTGACTCTGGGGTGAGTCACCCTGGCTTTCATCAAAATGATACTGTTATGCCTGCCAGAGGCAAGGGCTGGCGATGATACTGCCCTCAAAACCACTGAATTTATGAGCACTGGTCCTGACACCACGCTGATGTGACGAGGTAAATGGCACACGCCAAGTGGCATTGCAAGGGGCTCAGTTTGCTGGGTGTCTGTATGCTCTTTCTAGCAAAGAGGTCCAAGCCAAGCCAGAAACCAGTCCAGTGTGGACGTATGGTGCAGTGGGTTCTGTATAGGAATGATGTTGCTGTGTGTCTTGCAGAAAGTGCAACTTCACAGGAATGTTGCCAGTGACGTGGAAGGACAATCTGCCCATCCTGATCATCGTGGACCTGAGATACAGCCAACTCGCAGGTGGGCCCTATCTGTCTCTTGCATAATTGCACCATTGGGTCAGAACACTTTTTGGGGACCGTATATACGGCTGCATTACGGTCATACGGTATTAAAATAAACGGAATACGGTCAGAAATGGCATGTTTTGGCCCAAAGCACCGAATATGCGACCGAATATTCACCATATGCCGAATGGCCGAATCCGTATGGTAAAAATATTGTCTCTTGGTCTGCATAGCTCTCCTCTGACGAATGAGTCATTGACTTTGGTGGCCACCTAATCCTTGCATGAAACCGCTCGCCGATGATATTCGGCAAGCAGCACATGTGAAACATGCCTTAGACTCTAGGCATCGATTTTGCCTCAGCAAAACCTTGGGCTGTCCGTGTGGGGTGATCGGAATTCCCTTATGCGCTGCAGGCGGGCTGCCGGGGGAGTGGCTGTGGATGGAAGCGCTGGGCTCACTCATCCTTGTGGGCAACGACCTGAATGGCACGCTGCCAGAACAGTATGTCCCTTTTATGGTCAGCACTGCATGCTCTCAACCTAAGACCAGGGACATCCTCTACCTTGCTGAGCTCCCTGATCATCATGATTTATATTAGGCTTAAAGGATTCCTTGTTTTGCAGTTGCAATCAGATGTTGCAGCGGCCTGTCACTCAGTAAGCGCCCAGCATGCAGTGGTTTGCGTGGGCCTCCATATCACATTTGTGCAGTAAACTGAGAAATGAAGGATGCGTTGTACAGAAATGTTCTGTACACGCAGGCAGCCGCCACAGGGCGGGGAGAGGGCGTGGCCCTTCCTGCAGGAGCTGCATGCCGACCACAACTTCCTGCAGGGCTCGCTGCCTGCCTCCTGGGGCACCAACAGCTCCATGCAGGTATGGCAAAACCATGCTTTTGCCTTCCACAACACCTCACACAACAATTATTCAGATGGCTGCATGGCAACATCACAATCAAAATACAAGCACACAGCAATGCAAGGGACAACGGGAGTAGCCTCGAGGCAAAAGGGAAAGCTTAAGTAGGGCAGGGCACTGACTTGCAACTTTCTGAACACGCCTCAGTTGGCGAAAAACATTATTTGTCAGCCTCGATATGTTAAAAATTGAGGGCAATGTGAGCTACACCCACAAAGTACGATTGCTAACAAATGCACTGCACTGCAGGGGCTTCGCAACATGTCGCTGACTTACAACAACCTCTCTGGCAGCATCCCCGCCGCATGGGCCGCTGACGCAAATGGAAAACCTCATTTTGCTAACCTCCAAACGCTCGTGCTGCAACCTGGTGCGCCGCCGCACTGTCTGCAATGAAAAACCAACGCACAAGTTGCTTTATGTTTGGAAGGGTGCTTGCGCTGTGCATGCTGCGCGCCTTTTGAGTACCAAGGACAGAGGCGTAAAACACCAATTTAAGCAGCATGCACCTAGTTTCATGTTGTGGGATCTCAAAAAAACTTGTGTACCTGAATCGGTGTTTGTGTTCGAGCAGGCAACCCTGAGCTGTGCGGACCCATACCGGCTGGTGTCCCTGTAAAAACGGGCCATGATGGCGGCTATGATATCACCCAAGTGACTCATCCCCTATTCTGGCTCTGTCACAATCAAACAATTCCCTCCTAGTATCTTTCAGACCCACACTGGACTGTCCAACGTACCAGGATGCTGCTATTATCGTAGTCGTTACATGGTATTTCTACCATTGGCAGGGTGCATCTGTAGACGAGCTGCAGGGAAAGGCTGCCACACATCCTACTCCTCGTCGGACTCGCCAGATCCAAGCAAGACCCGACCCACCGTGTGCACGGTGCTCAGTATTCATATTGCCAGCTTGGGCCAAGTAGGAACCTTTCGACCTCTAAAAGCGATTCTGTGTACAGGTGGACAATTACGGGCCAGCCTCTTGCCCGGGAGACAACGCCACATCCGCCCATGCGCCCGCGCCAGCTGTCGCCACCTCAGCAGCTTCCGGTGGCTCCTCCATTGGCGCTGGAGCTATCGTGGGAATCGTGGTCGGCGTCTGCGCTGGAATTGCAGTGACCGCTGCGGCCCTGGCGTGGTTTCTCATTGCCCGGCGCCGGCGGCTGCGCAAGACCCCCAGCACATCGCTCGTGAGCTCGCACAAGGACTATTCCCTGGGTGCCAAGGTGAGTGATCTACACATTACAATGCTGCCTGAAATCTGGCCAGGTGTCATTTAGCCCCTAGGCTTCATGTTCGGCGTCTCAGAGGATACGTGTCCAGTTTTCAGGCAGGAGATCTCGACTGATGGATGGTGCAGAAGTTTGAGTCACTTTTCCTTCAAAGCTCTACATGGAAGCCTTCCTGCGGTACTTGTGGCCACAATCACAGCAAGAGGTGTCTTGTGAGACAATGCTATGCACCAAAGTTTCAGGACGTTTCAGGCCGACCCCCCACCATTTGGCATGGTGCTGGAAGCTCATTGTTATATTTTATTTAGGGTTTACCTGAATAAACCCTTAACAACCCTAATTAAAAATAAACCCTAAACCCTAAAAAAATACTGTTGAAATGGTTTGCAGGCAGCTGTGATGATGGCTGTGCATGAGCCAGCGCTGCACGACTCAGACTCCATGTTACCTCCTCCGGACGACCCGCGGCACAGCTACGTCCCTTTCATGAAAGCCCCTTCCAGCATAGCCTCAATCCCCCTGACCGGCTCAGGGGGAAGTGAATCGAGCGGGCGACTCAGCAGCGCTCACGGCGTGTCGACACCTGGCACGAGGTCGTCTGGGGGCGATCTGGCCATGCAGTCCCTGGTCGGGCTGAAGGACTGGGAGCTCGATCTGGACGCGCTCAAGGTACGCATGCAGCCATTACTGATCAGGATTGCTGAGTGTGGAAGGATACTTTGAAGGCCACATTTCGGGTCCCTTCCGCTCCCGCTTAGATGCAACCCTTACTGCCACCGAAGTCTGTTCTGATTTTGCCGTCCTCTGAACTCATTTTGACTTACGCACATCTAGAGCCTTTGGTCGCGCTTCTGCTCTGGACCATGGTGATGTAGGGGTGTTTGCTCAATTGATCCACCAGTCACTTAGTCTCGCATGATGACTGGAACCCCATAGGCATTAGCAGACTCGGCAGGTTAATTCACATGGAGTCACTTGCGCATGTGAAGTGCTTCATGTGACCGCAGAGGCTCTGCCCTGACGATGGAAACAATGCAATCAAGAAGCATTGTTACATACAGCACTGGTGCATTCTGAATCCCAGCAAGTTATCATATCCATTCTCAATAAGTCTTGTTACTGACATATGAGACGACTACTGATCCATCAGTAATGATGTGGTGCCAGGTGGAGCTGGACGAGGAGGGCAGGGAGGTTGAGCTTGGGAGGGGGGCCTTTGGGGTGGTGGTGAAGGGGACGTACAGAATGGCGCCAGTGGCAATCAAGAGACTGAAGGACCAGTCGTTGGGGCAGCAACAGGCCTTCCTCAACGAGATGAGCATCCTGCGCGCATGCCGGGGCAGCCGCTACATCATTCCTCTTGTCGGCGCGAGCCTGCTGCCGGTAAGTGGTCATCGTGCTGATCCGTGATCTAGCAGACCGGACAGTGTCTTGCTGTCGCTGTTGCTGACGCACCAAAATGGCCGGAAGTTCTTGTTGCTGTATATAGCTGTGTTGCCCAAATGCAGTTTCATTCCGAGCAAGTTACAAAGGCAGCTTGCATGCTGACGGCCTGGCCGGTCCAGTTCTCGCCCACAGGCTGCAACCCTGTACTTTGAAAAGTGTGAAATTAATTGCATCAAATTGGATGCTGAGCAGTGCTGAAGGTCTTGTCAGGGCTGTGGTCCATTGAATAGGGCACTCTATATATTTTACACGCTTTTCCTGCCGAAGGCAAGGTGCATCTGCAGACAAGCTGCATGTAAAGGCTGCCAGATCCCTACCCCTTATTGGACTCGCCAGATCCAAGCAACTGTGGGCACGGTGCTCAGTATTTCTACCTCTATATACCTCCATATATTACCCCAAGATATATAATATGATATAGAACTCCCTGCAATGGATTGGGCGAGGGCAAAGGGTGAAAGCATAAGGATGTTGACCCTGCGCAGGGCAACACGATCCTGGCGATGGACTTCATGGAGAATGGGAATCTGTGGGAGGCGCTGCCCAGAATTGGGCGCAACGGGCAGCCCATTTTCCAGTGGTACAACCGCGGCAAACGGGTCGCACATGAGATCGCCCTTGGACTGCATTTCCTGCACGAGCTCAAGTAAGTTTCCTTCACCCTTCTCACCAGGCTGCGGTGAACAGCGCGCCAGACACAACACTTCATGAAGATGGCTGCTGGTTTTCCTGTGGTATCCATGCACCGAATTCTAGGGGGCAAGTCTCTTGTTACACACCATAGCCACTCGATAGGAATGTTGCGTTTGCTCATTCTTGTGTTCAACGCCTGAGCACGCCCTGCGACTGTGCACATTGTTAGGCATTGGCACTTGTCAAACAATATAAAAGAAAGGGTGATCTTGGCAGCATAGCAGGATTTGACTGGGCCTCCACAAAGGATTGAAGATGCCCATAGAGCTGTGTCCTGATTCCTTAGGCACTTTCCAAGATGAGAAAAGTGCCCAAGGAATGGAAATTCCAGGCCTGCATATCAATATTGGCAGTCAATGTAGAAAATGTTCTGGGCGGACCAGGGCCCCGTCCCAGGGGTATATAATAAAATAGCCCAGTCCCAACCCCCCGGCATGTGAAATTTCGCGGCGCAAATGATCTGCTGGAAAAAAAACACTTGTGCAAGAGACCAGGTCAAGCATGGGTGTGTGCTTGTTTGCAGGGTGGTTCACCTGGATTTGAAGAGCAGCAACGTGCTGCTGGCGGCTGACGGCACGGCCAAGATCAGCGATGTGGGGCTGTCAGCGCAGATGAACCATTCCCACATCTCATCCATGCCAGTGGCCGGTACATGGGCGTGGGTTGCGCCTGAGGTCATCCTTGGAGGTAGGAGTTCAGATTAGTATCTTCTGAATATAATTGTAACTACCAGCATCCTTGGGCGTTTCCAAACATTGCCTCTGTCTTGCCACAGAAAACAATGTATAAGAAGCAGATCTGTTTTACTAGTGTTTCACCTTGATGCAGCACTGCCATGACGGGCATTTTTGTCAAGGATGTTATCTTCTGAGCGCAAGAGATGGCAGTGAAATGGGTGAACGAGCATTATCATTTTGCGCAAAGGCCATTCACTGTGCATGTCGGAGCAGCACTGTAAGTCAAAGCTGGGGGTGGATGTGCTCGCAGGCAAGGTGACAAACAAGGCGGACATGTTCAGCTTTGGAGTTGTGCTGTGGGAGATCATCACTCTGGAGCGGCCCATGTGGCGGGGCAACCTCAGAGAAATCAGGTGGGTTTGTTGTTACGTCGATGTCACCCATGCATGCATCTCTTTTGGACTCCAGGCCCAGAAGATGTGGAACGCTGTATGTCAGCCATCATGACCAACATGGGCATGAAGTGAGAGCAGCATGCAGAATACTTTCCACCTGAGCTTGCCATTTTGAGGGGCCATGTCAGACTGTCTAATACACCCCTCTAAATGACAGGGCACATCAAATTTGCTGTAGTAGCCCTGCGTTCTAGAAAGATATGTATTGATATCATGCACGAAGTCAAGAAATCCAATCGGCCCTGAGAGCCAGACCATCAATCACGTGCATCAGCCCATATTCCCGCTCCATATATTTTTGAAATTGAATGGAAATCTAAAATTGGATTTGAATTTTTTTCTTTGCAGGGTGCCAGAAGAGGCGCCGCAGGAGATAGCGGACCTTGTGTTCCGGTGCACGGGGCAGCCGGAGGAGCGGCCGAGCGCGGCCAACTGCGCTGATGTCATCAAGAGGCACTTACTAGTGGGCGCCAGGTCATCGGGTGACAGCTCGCAGCCGAGGCGGACAGGCAGCAGTGCCAGCCACCCTGCCAGTGGCAGCAGTGCTCCTGGTCCCCCCAGTGGGAGCAGTGCTCAGGGACCACCCAATGGGAGTACTGCTCCTGGCTCGCCCTGATCAATGAGAGTTGGAAAAAAGCAGCACTGTTGAGGCAAGGGCTAATGGCTGATGTGTGTGGTTTCCTTGCTGCTGGCTCGCCCTGATCAGTGAATATTTTGGTTCAAAAGCAGGACTGTTGAGGCCCGGAAGACTCACTTCAGCAGCACTCGGTGTTGTAGAGGTTTGATGTGTGCTTTCCTTGTTGCTGGCTTGCCGTGATTGATGGAAAGTTGGGTGAAAGAGCAGGACTTTTAAGGCCAGGTGTGTTTCAGCAGCATTCGCTGTTGTAGAGGTTTACTACTACACTCATTTCCAGCCCTCAGGGCTAGGTGCATGCATTAATCTCTCAATTTATTTCTTGCCAAGCTTCCCTGTAGAGATCTGTGTGTGCTTTCTTTGCTGCTGGCTCGCCCTGATCAAGATATAAAGAGGGATGGCCATCCATGAAAGGACCTCCAGGAAAGCTCCAGGGAAAGAGCAAAACAGCTGAGCATTCAGAGATTTCTCTCGGGGTTGCCCTGAGGGCATTTGAGTGCGACCAGAGACCCTTCAGAGCATCTCTAGGGAACAGAAAAGAATTACTGGTCAGGCAATTTGGGGGTTGCTTAGGTGGTTTGTGATGAGCGGCCACCCTTCTGCAGAGATCTTGAGAAGGCAGTGAGTCTCATGTCAGAGGTTTGGCCGTTGTGCAAAAGGAACAAAGGAACAAAGGAACAAAAGACAATGTCTTTCTTTCCTTTGGGATGCATGCCTGCTGCCGGGCATGCTTGATGCTGCAGCACTGCCGAATGTTGACATTGGCTGAATGAGAGGTCTACAGCAGCAAGCCTGTGTTCTCTTTGTTGGAGTCGCTTTAATTTTTGAGAGCAGCACAGCTTTTTAGTGGGCAGAGCATTACCAGCTTGCTAGCATGCGAGGGAAGAATAATGGTGTCCGGATACGGGGGAAGTGGGAATGTGCTGTGCCGTGCAACAAAGTGCAGCTCCAAATTGCGAGCGGAGCGTTGCAGCACTTGTACAGATGTTTGTTTTCAGGTGATCAGGGAAGAATGGTACAAAATGTTGGGTGGGAGGCAACATCTTGGAAATTGCCAACAGGTTGAGCTGATCAGAGGGTACTGCAATGAAGAGTGTGTATGCATGATGACTTTGCATGACTATGACTATGACTATGACTATGACTATGACTATGACTATGACTATGACTATGACTA
>JADEYI010000551.1_pt1 | contig 48194 bp, 56 predicted proteins | sample 8542331 | NCBI WGS metagenome assembly JADEYI01 (sample SAMN16510988, study PRJNA670497) | mine drainage metagenome | isolation source: biofilm near Copperflume 1 | place: Germany: Marsberg coppermine Kilianstollen | collected 2018-02 | reverse complement strand
CAGCACGGCGCCGTGCCCGATGTGGCCGTCGGACTCGACCACCAGGTCGCGGTCGGGGAAGGCGTCCAGGATGCAGCAGTCCTGGACGTTGGCGCCCTGCTCGATCACGATGCGGCCGAAGTCGCCGCGCAGGCAGGCGCAGGGGCCGACGTAGGCGCCCGCTGCGACGATCACGTCGCCGATCAGCACCGCGCTCGGGTGGACGTAGGCGTCGGGATGAACGACGGGGACGATACCGTCGATGGCGTAGACCTTGAGCATGCCGGAGCGATTCTACTGCCCTTTGGTGTAAGCTTTCGGCCACTGTCTCGCACGGGGCCGCCATGCCGCAGCCGATCCTCGTTTCCGTCGAAGCGGGCGTTCAGATCATCACCCTCAACCGACCCGAGCGGCTGAACGCGTTCAACCTCGAGATGCACGGCCTGCTGCGCGAGGCGCTGGCACGGGCCGAAGACGACGACGCGATCCGCGCCGTGCTGCTGACCGGCGCCGGGCGCGGCTTCTGCGCCGGGCAGGATCTCTCGGAGCGCGACATGAGCGGCGACGCGGCGTTCGATCTGTCGGTGACGATCGGCACGCACTACAACCCGCTCGTGCGCCACATGCGCGCGCTGCCCAAGCCGATCGTGTGCGCGGTAAACGGCGTCGCCGCCGGCGCCGGCGCGAACGTCGCGCTCGCCTGCGACCTGGTGCTCGCCGCGCGCTCAGCCTCCTTCATCCAGGCCTTCGCCAGGATCGGGCTGGTGCCCGACTCGGGCGGCACCTGGGTGCTGCCGCGCCTCGCCGGCGCGCGCGCGCGCTGGGGCTTGCGCTGCTGGGCGACAAGCTCGGCGCCGAAGACGCCGCGAGCTGGGGCCTGATCTGGAAAGTCGTCGACGACGACAAGCTGATCGCCGAGGCGGGCGCGCTCGCGCGCGGCCTCGCCGCGGGCCCGACCCGCGCCTACGGGCTGATCAAGCGCGCGCTCGACGCCTCGGCGACGAACTCGCTCGACGCCCAGCTCGACCTCGAGCGCGATCTGCAGCGCGAAGCGGGGTTCACGGCGGACTACCGCGAAGGCGTCGCCGCGTTCGTGCAAAAGCGCAAGGCGCAATTCAAGGGGAAATAGGTGGACGAGCTCGCGCTGGCACGGGCCACGGCGGACGCGATGACGCGCGAGGACCGCTGCTCGGCCTGGCTCGGCATGCGGCTCGAGGAGGTGCGCCCGGGCTACGCGCGGGTGTCGATGACGGTCGGCGAGAACATGGTCAACGGCCACGACCTGTGCCACGGCGGCATGATCTTCACGCTCGCCGACACGACCTTCGCCTATGCCTGCAACAGCCACAACCAGCGCGCGGTCGCCGCGGGCTGCGCGATCGAGTTCCTGGCGCCTGCGCACCTGGGCGACGTGCTGAGCGCGGAAGGAATAGAGGTGGCGCGCATCGGGCGCAGCGGCGTGTACGACATGAAAGTGACCAACCACAACGGACAGCTCATCGCCCTGTTCCGCGGCAAGGCAGCAACGATAAAAGGCAAGCTCGTAGGGGAGGAAGCATGACGGCATTCGCGCTCGAAGCGGTCGAAAAGGCGCCGCTCGCGGACCTGCGCCGGCTGCAGCTGCAGCGGCTGCAGTGGTCGCTGCAGCACGCCTACGACCACGTGCCGCACTACAAGCAGAAATTCGACCAGGCCGGCGTCGGGCCGCAGGACTGCCGCACGCTCGCGGACCTGGCAAGGTTCCCGCTCACCACCAAGGCCGACCTGCGCCAGACCTATCCGTTCGGCATGTTCGCGGTGCCGATGGACAAGATCGTTCGCATCCACGCCTCCTCCGGCACCACCGGCAAGCCGACCGTGGTCGGCTACACCGCCAAGGACATCGACACCTGGACCAACCTGATGGCGCGTTCGATCCGCGCCGCGGGCGCCAAGCCCGGCGAGAAGGTGCACGTGGCCTACGGCTACGGCCTGTTCACCGGCGGGCTGGGCGCGCACTACGGCGCCGAGCGCCTGGGCCTCGCCGTGATCCCGCTCGGCGGCGGCATGACCGAGAGGCAAGTCCAGCTGATCCAGGACTTCAAGCCCGAGATCATCATGGTAACGCCGTCGTACATGCTCGCGATCGCCGACGAAATGGAGCGCCAGGGCATGGACCCGAAGCAGTGCTCGCTGCGGGTGGGCATCTTCGGCGCCGAGCCCTGGACCAACGAGATGCGCAAATCGATCGAGCAGCGCCTCGCGCTCGACGCGATCGATATCTACGGCCTGTCGGAGGTGATGGGACCGGGCGTGGCGCAGGAATGCGTCGAAACCAAGGACGGGCTGACGATCTGGGAGGACCACTTCTATCCCGAGGTCATCGACCCCGAGAGCGGCAAGCCGCTGCCCGAGGGCGAAAAGGGCGAGCTGGTGTTCACCACGCTCACCAAGGAAGGGCTGCCGGTGATCCGCTACCGCACCCGGGACCTGACGCGCCTGCTGCCGGGGACCGCGCGCACCATGCGCCGCATGGAGAAGATCACCGGGCGCTCGGACGACATGCTCATCATCCGCGGCGTCAACGTGTTCCCGTCGCAGATCGAGGAGATGCTTCTCAAGCAGCCCGAGCTCAGCCCGCACTACGTGCTCGAGCTTTCCAAGGACGGTCCGATGGACCACCTCACGGTGCTGGTCGAGCTCGCCCCGGGCGGCGCCGACGTCGGCTCGGCGGGCAAGCTCAAGCACAACATCAAGTCCCTGATCGGCGTCACCAGCGACGTGAAGATCGTGCCGATCAGCTCGATCGAGCGCTCGATCGGCAAGGCCAAGCGCGTGGTCGACAAGCGCCCGAAGTGAAGGGCCTGCGCGACAAGTCGGTTCTCGTCACCGGCGGCGGCGGCGCGATCGGAGCCGCAATCTGCTGCCGCTTCGCCGAAGAAGGCGCGAGCGTGCTGGTAGCCGACAAGAATTCGGTTTCTGCGGTAAAAGTCGCGCGGGAGGTCCGTGGCAAGGCGCTCGTGTTCGACATTTCAGACTACGCGGCCGCAAAACGCGCCATCGCGTCCTGCGGCGAGATCCACGTTCTGGTCAACAACGCGGGCTGGGACCGGTTCCAGAATTTCCTCGACACCGATCCCGCCGAGTGGGAAGAGCTGATTTCGATCAACCTGCGCGGCCCACTCAACATGCACCACCTTGTGCTGCCGCAGATGGCCGCGCGCGGCTCGGGGTGCGTCGTGAACATCTCGTCCGACGCTGCGCGCGTGGGCTCCTCGGGCGAGTCGGTGTACTCGGCCTGCAAGGGCGGCATCCTCTCGCTCACCAAGACGCTCGCGCGCGAGCTCGCGCGCAAGGGCGTGACGGTGAACGCGGTCTGCCCGGGTCCGACCGACACCCCGATCCTGCGGGGCTTTCTGGGCGAGGGCGAGGCCGGCAAGAAAGTCTACGACGCGCTGGTGCGCGCGATTCCGCAAAAGCGCGTCGGCCGGCCCGACGACGTGCCCGGCATCGTCGCCTTCCTCGCCTCGGACGAGGCAGCGTATATCACCGGGCAGGTAATAAGCGTCTCGGGCGGGCTGACGATGGCGGGCTGACGCTGCGATGACCTTCCAGGTCGAGTAGCGCAACCTTCTTGTCCATGCCGCCGGCGTAGCCGGTCAGGCTGCCGTCGGCGCCGACGATGCGGTGGCAGGGCACGATCACGCCGATCGGGTTGCGTCCGGTCGCCGCGCCCGCGGCGCGCGCGCTGCCCGGGCGGCCGGCGCGGCGCGCGAGTTCGGCATAGCTGATCGTTTTGCCGAACCCGACGCCCGCGATCGCCTGCCACACCGCGCGCTGGAACGGCGTGCCCTCCGCCGCGAGCGGGATCTGGAAGCGCTTTCTCTTGCCGCCGAAATACTCGTCCAGCTCGCGCCTCGCCTGGACCAAAGCTGCCGCCTGCGGGTCGCGCCGCCAGTCGCCGTCGATTTCCTTGAAATGCTTCTGGCCGACGAAGTACGCGCCGCACAAGGCATCGCCGTCGGCGACCAGCAGCATGCGCCCGCAGGGGCTGTCGTAGTAGTCGTAGCGTTTCATTTCCTGTCTCCTTTCGCGAGCGATTGCCACAGGTGCATCACCGCGTAGGCGCGCCATGGCCGCCAGCGCTCCGCCGCGGCGAGCACGCGCTTCGGGTCGGTGAGCTTCAGCGCCTTCATCACGCCGTAGTCGGTGTGCGGGAAAGCGTCCGGCCAGGCGAGCGCGCGCAGCGCGACGTATTGCGCGGTCCACTCCCCCACGCCGGGCAGCGCGCGCAGCTTTGCGAGCGTCGGCTCGACCTCGGCGCCGGGCGCGAGATCGAGCTCGCCGCCGGCGACCGCGCGCGCGAGCGCCAGGATCGAGCGCGCGCGCGCCGCCGGCACTCCAAGTCTTGCAATTCTCTGGTACGGCAACGTCGCGATCCGGCCGGCGGACGGAAAAAGCGTTTTCAGCGAATCAAACGGCGTCTCGAGCGAATCTCCGAACGCTTCGGCGATGCGCCCCGCGAGCGTGCGCGCCGCGGCGACGCTCACTTGCTGGCCGAGGATCGCGCGCAGCGCGATCTCGAAGCCGTCGAACGCGCCCGGCACGCGCATGCCGGGGCGGCGCGCCGCGAGCGGGCCGAGCGCGCGCGCGACCTCGACCGGATGGCAGGCGAGGTCCATCAGCGTCTTGACCCGCGCGAGCACCGGCGGCAGCGCCTTGCCGAGCGAGGCCGCCACGCTCACCCGCAGCGCGGGCTTGTTCCGGGCCGGCGCGATCTCGATCCAGCCGCTGTGCCACGCCGCGCCGCTCCAAATGCGCACGGTGCGGCGGTACGCCGTCGCGTCGCAGGCCTCGACCCCCGCGACCGCGCGCGCGCCGAGAAAGCCCGCGATCGCGCGCCAGTCGTAGGGCGGACGGTAGCCGAGCTCGAAGGCGAGCGCATCGCCCGCCGCGGCCGGCAGCGACGCCTTGCGCAGCTCGCGCGGGCGCAGCCGGTAGCGCTCGCGGAACAGCGCGTTGAAGCGCCGCACGCTGCCGAAGCCGCTCGCGAACGCGACCTCGGTCACCGGCATGCGCGTGTCGGTGAGCAGCTGCTTCGCGAGCAGCAGGCGCTGCGTCTGCGCGAACGCGACCGGGGAGACGCCGAACTCGGACTGGAACGCGCGCCGCAAGTGCCGGTCGGTGACGCCCAGGCGCTCGGCCGCGGCCTCGATGCCCTCGTCGTTCACGCTGCCGGCCTCGATCAGCAGCGCCGCGGCGCGCGCGGTGCGCTGCACCGCGTCGATCGTCGCGTTGCCCGGCGCGAGCTCCGGCCGGCAGCGCAGGCACGGCCGGTAGCCGGCGGCCTCGGCGGCCGCGGCGCTCGGGTAATAGCGGCAGTTCTCGCGCCGCGGCGGGCGCACCGTGCACACCGGGCGGCAGTAGATGCGAGTGGAGGACACCGCGACGAAAAAACGCCCGTCGAAGCGCGCGTCGCGCGCGCGCAAGGCGCGGTAGCAGGTGGTCGGGTCGAGCCGCATGGGGGCCATTATGGATCGGCTTGCGGCCGCATACTCGCCGTTTTCGGACATGGGAATCCGGCCCGGCGCGCGCGCCGGTTAGGATGGCGCGCATGAAAACCGCTGATTACCTGCGCCTGATCGCGCTCGCGGCGATCTGGGGCGCGTCATTCATCTTCACGCGCGTGGTCGCGCCCTCGCTCGGCGCGATCTGGACCGCCGAGCTGCGCGTGCTGCTGGGCGGCGTCGCGCTGCTGGCCTGGTTCCGGCTGGCGGGCTTCGATGCGGGCTTGAGCCGGCACTGGCGCTACTACCTCGCGGTGGGCACGGTCAATTCGGCGATCCCGTTCGCGCTCTACGCCTACGCGGCGATCCACCTGCCGGCCTCGCTGCTGGCGATCGTCAACGCGACCTCGCCCATGTTCGGCATGCTGTTCGGCGCGCTGTTTGGAACCGAACGGGTGACGGCACGTAAGCTTGCCGGACTCGCGCTCGGGGCGGCCGGTGTCGCGCTCATCGCCCGGCCCGAGGGGCTGCAGACCGCCACGGCGTTCTACGCTCCGATCGCGGCGGCGCTCGGCGCCTGCGCGGGCTACGGCCTGACCGGCGTTCTCGTTCGGCGCTGGGGTCAGGGCGTGCCCTCGCGCGGCGTCGCCGCCGGCCAGCAGCTCGCGGCGGCCGCGGTGCTCGCGCCGCTGCTGCTGCTCGCGCCGCTGCCGGCCCCGCCCTCGGCGCTCGTGGTCGGCAACGTACTCGCGGTCGCGCTGCTCGCGAGCGCGGTCGCGTTCCTCATATATTTCCGCCTGATCGCCGACGTCGGCGCGACGCGCGCGCTGACCGTCACCTTCCTCATCCCGCCGTTCGGCGTGCTGTGGGGCTGGCTGTTCCTCGGTGAAACATTGCCCGGCGGCATGCTCGGCGGAGGTATTTTGATCGTTGCCGGGACGGTACTCGTGACTCGCGGCTAAAATAGGGACAGACCCCATTTTTTCGCCATGTTGAAAAATAGGGTCTGTCCCTATTTATGAGCTATCCCCATCTCTTTCGACCGCTTGACCTCGGGCACGTGACGTTGCCCAACCGCATCATGATGGGCTCGATGCACACCGGGCTGGAGGAGCGGCCCGACGGCATGCAGCGCCTGGCGGCGTTCTACGCCGAGCGCGCGCGCGGCGGCGCGGCGCTGATGGTGACCGGCGGCTTCTCGCCCGACGCGGCCGGCAACCTCGGCCCGCACCCGGCGATGATGGCGAGCGGCGCCGACCGCGACCGGCACAAGGTCATCACGCGCGCGGTGCACGAGGCGGGCGGGCGCATCTGCCTGCAGCTGCTGCACGCCGGGCGCTACGGCAAGCACCCGGCGATCGTCGCGCCCTCGGCGCTCAAATCGCCGATCAACCCGATCGTGCCGCGCGAGATGACCGCGGCCGAGATCGAGCGCACGCTGGACGCGTTCGGCGCCAGCGCCGCGCTCGCGCGCGAGGCGGGCTACGACGGGGTCGAGGTGATGGGCTCGGAGGGCTACCTGATCACGCAGTTCCTCGCCCCACGCACCAACCAGCGCGCCGACGACTGGGGCGGCAGCCTCGCGAACCGCATGCGCTTCGCGCTCGAGGCGGTGCGCCGCACGCGCGCCGCGGTCGGGGCCGATTTCATCCTCGTCTACCGCATCTCGGCGCTCGAGCTGGTCGAGGGCGGCCTCCCGGGCGAGGAGATCGTGCAGCTCGCCAAGGGCGTCGAAGCCGCCGGCGCGTCGCTGCTCAACACCGGCATCGGCTGGCACGAGGCGCGCATCCCGACGATTTCGCAGGCGGTGCCGCGCGGCGGCTTCGCCTGGGCCACGCGGCGCCTGAGGAACGCGGTGAAGATCCCGCTGATCGCCTCGAACCGGATCAACGCGCCCGAAGTGGGCGAGCAGATCCTCGCGCGCGGCGACGCGGACATGGTCTCGCTCGCGCGTGCGCTGCTGGCCGACGCCGAGTTCGCGAACAAGGCGAAAGCGGGCGACCGCGCCGCGATCAACATCTGCATCGCCTGCAACCAGGCCTGTCTCGACCACATCTTCGTCGGGCGCTTCGCCTCCTGCCTGGTCAACCCGCGCGCCGGACGCGAGACGAAGCTGGTTTTCGAAAAAACATCGAACAGGAAAAATATCGCGGTTATCGGCGGCGGACCTGCCGGCCTGTGCTTCGCCGCGATCGCCGCCGAGCGCGGCCACGCGGTGACGCTGTACGAGAAGGACGCACAGCTCGGCGGCCAGTTCAACCTGGCGAAGAAGATCCCCGGCAAGCAGGAGTTCGCCGAGTCGGTGGCCTACTTCGCCGAGCGCCTGCGCCGGGCGGGCGTGGAGGTGATGCTCAATACGATTCCCTCTTCCGATACGCTGAAAAACTATGACGAGGTTGTGCTCGCCACAGGGGTCGATGCGCGCCGGCCCGCAATCCCCGGCCTCGAGCACCCGAGCGTGGTCGGCTACGCCGACGTGCTCGCGGGCCGCGCCGAGGTGGGCGAGAAGGTCGCGATCATCGGCATGGGCGGGATCGGCTTCGACGTCGCGCTGTACCTGCTCGAGCGCTCGAGCCGCGCGACGCTCGACCCGCAGGCCTTCCTTTCGCACTGGGGTATTTCACCTTCGGGAAGCCTCTCGCAGCCCGCCCCGGCGGCGCCCGCGCACCGCATCACGATGCTCAAGCGCTCGAGCACGCCGTTCGGCGACACGCTCGGCAAGACCACCGGCTGGGTGCACCGCGCCGAGCTGGCGAGAAACGGAGTGAAGATGCTCAAAGGGGTCGAGTACCGCAGGATCGACGATGCGGGCCTTCACATCGCGCTCGACGGCAAGGAACAGCTCGTGCCGGCCGACACCGTGATCCTGTGCGCGGGCCAGGTGTCGCGGCGCGCGATCGAGGCGCCGCACGTGATCGGCGGCGCGCGCGAGGCGGGCGAGCTCGACGCCAAGCGCGCGATGCTCGAGGGCGCGGAGCTCGCGGCGCGGCTATGAGCTCGGGCTCGCCCCCGGTCGCTCTGATCGTCGGCGTGGGCGAAGGCCTGGGCTACGCGCTCGGCAAGCGCTTCGCCGCCGCGGGCTTCAAAGTCGCGCTCACGGCGCGCAACGCCGAGCGCATCGAGCGGCTGGCCGAGGCGATCGTCGAGACGGGCGGCCAGGCGCTCGCGCTGCCGGCCGACGCGCGCGACGAACGCGCGGTGATCGAGCTGTTCGAGCGGCTCGAACGCGAGCAGGGCCCGATCGAGGTGGTGGCGTTCAACGCGGGCGCGATGTACCGCTCGCCGATCGCCGAGATGCCGGCCGACATGTTCGAGGAAGTCTGGCGCGCGGGCTGCTACGCGGGTCTCCTGGTCGGGCGCGAGGCCGCGCGCCGCATGGCGCCGCGCGGCCGCGGCACGATCCTGTTCACCGGCGTCACCGCCTCGCTGCGCGGCGGGGCGCGGTTCGCCGCGTTCGCCGCGGCAAAGCACGGCCTGCGCGCGCTGGCGCAGTCGATCGCGCGCGAGCTGGGCCCGAAAGGCATTCACGTCGCCCACGTGGTGATCGACGGCAGGATCGACGCGCAAAGCGAGGACCTGGGGCTCGCGCCGGATGCGATCGCCGAGACTTATTACCGCATTCACGCGCAGTCGCGCTCGGCCTGGACCTTCGAGACCGACCTGCGGCCCTGGGCCGAGAAGTTCTAGCTTAGAATCCCGCAGATCGGCTCGCGGGAGAGCGCATTGGGAACCGTCGTAGCACTATCCGGGCAGGTGGGCGGGGCGAAGCTCGCGGACGGGCTGTACCGGCTGCGCGGGCGCGACCTCGCGGTGCTGGTCAACACCGGCGACGACTACGAGCACCTCGGCCTGGCCTTCTCGCCCGATCTCGACAGCGTGCTCTACGCACTGGCCGGCATCGCCAGTCAAAGCAGCGGCTGGGAGCCCGCGGGCGAAACGCGCGCGCTGTACGCGATGCTGAAGACGCTCGGCGGCCCCGACCGGCCGATCCTGGGCGACAAGTCGCTCGCCGCGCCGCTGCTGCGCGCGCACGGCCTGCGCCAGGATCGCGGCCTGACCGAGATCACGCTCGAGTTCTGCCGCCAGCTCGGGATCGAGGCGCGCGTGCTGCCGATGAGCGACGACCCGGTACGCACCCATGTCCTGACCGCCGACGGCGCGGTGCCGTTCCCGGAGTACTTCAACGAGCTCGCCTGCGACCCGCCGGCGCTCGGCTTCCAGTACGCGGGGGCCGAGGACGCGCGCATTTCCGAGGCGGTGCTCGACGTGCTGCACTCGAACGACCTCGAGGCGGTGGTGATCGGTCCGTGCAACCCGTTCCACTCGATCCGCCCGATCCTCGAGGTGAACGGGCTGCGCCAGCTGCTGCGCAAGCGCGGCGCGCCGGTGATCGCGGTGACGCCGATCGTCGGCGGCAAGGCGCTCACCGGCTCCGCCGGCAAAATGATGCGCGAGCTCGGGCGCGAGGTGAGCGCGCGCTCGGTGGCGATGGAGTACTACAAGCTGGTGGACGGCTTCGTGATCGACGGCGCGGACGCGGACCAGGCCGAAGGCATCCTCGCCTGCGGCATGCAGGTGGTGGTCGCCCAGACCGTGATGCGCAACCTCGAGGACCGTGTGCGCCTGGCGCAGACGGTGCTCGATTTCGCGCGCACGATCCGCGAGCGCAGGCTGCAGGAGGCCTGAACGGGAGCGAGCAGCTCAGGCGCCGGAGGCGGTGCTATCGGACGCCTGGCCGTTGAGCCAGGCGCAGAACGCCTCGATGATCTGCTGACGCGGATGCTCGCGCAGATATAGCGCGTAAAAGCCGAATCCCGGCAGCGAGAGCGCGTGCGCTTTCAGCAGCGCTCCGCTCGCGAGTTCGCGCGCGACCAGCAGATCGCTGCACACCGCGATCCCCTGCCCGGCGACAACGGCCTCGATCGCATGCGTTTCCTCGCGAAAGCTCAAGTCCCACTCGCGCTCGAGCTGAGGAAATCCGGGATCGACTGAGCGCGCCGTGGCCAGCCAATTGCGCCAGTTCGGCACATCCGGGTCGGCGATCGCCCAATCGTAGTGAATCAACGGGTAAGCCAGAACGTCGGCAGCGCGTCGAAGCTCACCGGCTCGCAGCAATGCGGGACTGCAGACGGGAAAGTAGCGGTCGCGAAAGATCTCCTGCCCCGCGAATTCCGCCGGCATGCGACGGGCGTAGCGAATCGCCACGTCGGCTTCACCCGAGCGGAGATCCAGCACCGAATCGCTGCCGATCACTTTAAGCGCCAGGTCCGCATGCGCCGCACGCCAGCGCGGAATCCGGGGCACCAGCCAGCGGCCGGCGAATGCGCTCGGCGTGGTCACGCGCAGCGGGCGGCGCGCCGCGTTGCTCGAGAGTGATTCGATTGCAAGCGCAAAGGCATCAAAGCCGTTGCGCAGCACCGGGTAGAGGCGCTCGCCCGGGCCGGTTAACGCGAGCGGCCGCGGCCGGCGTCGGAACAGTTCCTGGCCACAGCGCTCCTCGAGCGCGCGCATGTGATGGCTGATCGCGGTGGGCGTAACGCCGAGCTCCGCGGCGGCCTTCCTGAAGCTCAGGTGGCGTGCCGCGGCCTCGAACGCGCGCAGAGCCATCAGGGGCGGAAGCTTTCGCACCTCCACATTCTAGATGAATCTCGCTCATCCTCAAGCTGAGGAATTCGAGTTTGTCGTGCATGGGCGCTGCGTCCCAGCATGGGCGCCATGATTGCGATGGAGCGACTGCGCACCAGCCTGAGGGGCGAGCTGGTCCTTCCGATCGACGCAGCGTACGAAACGGCGCGCCGGGTGTGGAACGGCATGGTCGACAAGCGTCCCGCGCTGATCGCGTATTGCGCCGGCCGTGACGACGTCGTTGCGGCGCTCGCCTTCGCCCGGCAGCACGATCTGCCGGCGTCGGTGCGCGCCGGAGGGCACAACGTGGCAGGCAACTCTTTGTGCGAGAACGGCCTGGTGGTCGACCTGTCGCGGATGAAGGCGATCCACGTCGACCCGGTCCGGCGAGTTGCACGCGCCGCGGCGGGTCTGACGCTTGCCGAGTTCGACGCTGCGACCCAGGCGCATGGCCTCGCGACCACGATGGGCGTGAACAGCGACACCGGCATCGCGGGCCTGACGCTGGGCGGTGGAATCGGCCGCTTAGGCCGCAAGCACGGGCTCGCGTGTGACAACGTGCTCGCCGCCGAAATCGTCACCGCCGACGGCCGGCTGCTGCGGGCAAGCGAGGACGAAAACGCGGACCTGCACTGGGCGCTGCGCGGCGGCGGCGGCAACTTCGGCGTGGTCACTGCGTTTGAGTACAGGCTGCACCCGGTGGGTCCGACGGTGCTCGCGGGATCGCTGCTGTATGGATCCGACGCGGTGCGCGGCGCGCTGCGCCACTGCCGCGAATTCTCGCGCGCGGCACCCGACGAGCTGTGCGTCGACGCGGCGCTCGTCTCAGGCCCCGATGGGCGGCCGGCGGCAAGCATCTCGCCGTGCTGGTGCGGCACAGTCGAGGCGGGGCTGAAGGCGGTCGCGCCGCTGCGCGCATTCGGCGCACCGGTCGAAGACCGGATCGGCCCGGTCGCTTACACGCAGATGCAAAAAGGCGGCGACGAACTTTTCGCGCGCGGGCGGCGGTTCTACTGGAAGGCGCAGTTCCTGCCGGAGCTGAGCGAGCAGGCCGTCGACGCGCTGGTCGAGAGCTTCGCCGGCGTGCCGTCGCCGCTCTCGGTCGTCGTACTGCAGCAGCTTGGCGGCGCGGTTGCGCGCGTGGCGCCCGACGCCACGGCATTCGTGCACCGCAACGCGGCCTACGACTGCTTTCCGATAGCGATCTGGGAGGATCCAGCGGACGATGAACGGAACATTCGCTGGGCGCGCGAGCTCTATGCCGCGATGCAGCCCTACTCCTCCGGCGTCTACGTCAACAACCTGGGCGATGAAGGCGAGGAGCGCGTGCGCTCGGCATATGGCGCGAATTACGCGCGCCTGCAGCGCGTGAAGGCGAGGTACGACCCGACGAACTTCTTCCGCCTCAACCAGAACGTCGCGCCGATGCGCGCCCCGGGAGACAGAATCAATTAGCTACAGCGTCGCCAGTGCCGCGGCAATGATCGCGTCGCGGTCGACGCCGAAAAACTGCCTCAGCGCGACTCGCGTGTCACTGCGCCCGAAGCCGTCGGTGCCGAGCGCGACGTAGCGCCGCCCCGGCGGCGCCCAGGCGCGCGGCAGGTCGGCCACGGCGCTCACGTAGTCGCTCGCGGCGACGATCGGCCCCTTGGTAGCTTCGAGACATTGTGTGATCCAGGGTTTATCCGATCCGGGACGAACTTCCCTCACCGCCGCCGAAGCTCCGCCCGAGGCGAGGCCGTCCCAGCGCAGCTCGCTCCAGCTCGTCACGCTCCAGACGTTGGCGGCCACGCCGTGCTCGCGCTCGAGAACCTGCGCCGCGGCGAGCGCCTCGCGCAGGATCGGCCCCGAGCCGAGCAGCTGCAGCTTCGCCCCGGCGCGCTTCTCGAGCAGGTACATGCCCTTCAGGATGCCCTCTTGCGCGCCCGCGGGCAGTGCCGGGTGAGCGTAGTTCTCGTTCGTCACGGTCAGGTAGTAGAACACGTCTTCCTGCGCCTCGAGCATGCGGCGCGCGCCGTGCTCGATGATCGTTGCCAGCTCGTAGCCGAAGCAGGGGTCCCAGGCGCGGCAGTTGGGGATGGTCGAGGCCGCGAGGTGGCTGGTGCCGTCCTGGTGCTGCAGGCCCTCGCCCGAGAGCGTGGTGCGCCCGGCGGTGCCGCCGAGCAGGAAGCCGCGCGCGCGCGAGTCCGCCGCGGCCCAGATCAGGTCGCCGACGCGCTGGAAGCCGAAGATCGAGTAGTAGATGTAGAACGGCAGCATCGGCGTGCCGTGGGCGGAGTACGCGGTGGCGGCGGCGAGCCAGGACGACAGCGCGCCCGCCTCGGTGATGCCCTCCTCCAGGATCTGGCCGTCCTTCGCCTCGCGGTAGTACAGCAGCTCCTCGTGGTCCTCGGGCGCGTAGAGCTGGCCGAGCGCGGAATAGATGCCGCTCTGGCGGAACAGCGTCTGCATGCCGAATGTGCGCGCTTCGTCGGCCACGATCGGCACCACGCGCGGGCCGAGCTTCGGGTCCTTGAGCAGCTGCGCGAGCAGCTGCACGAACACCATGGTGGTCGACTGCTCGCGCGTCGTACCCTCGGCAAAGCGCGGCAGGCCCGGCACGGCGAGCTTCGGCGCCGCGGCCGAGCGCGCCGGCAGGTAGCCGCCCAGTCGCGCGCGCTGCGCGTGCAGGTACTTCATCTCCGGCGCGTCGGGACCGGGCTTGAACAGGCGCAGCGCGGTGACGTCCTCGTCCGACAGCGGCAGCGAGAAGCGGTCGCGGAACGCCTTGAGCGCCTCGTCGTCCAGTTTCTTCTGCTGGTGGGTGCCCATCTTGCCCTGGCCCCAGTGGCCCATGCCGTAGCCCTTCTTGGTTTGCGCCAGCACCACCGTCGGGCGGCCCTTGTGCTCGAGCGCCGCGTGGTAGGCGGCGTAGATCTTGACCGGGTCGTGCCCGCCGCGGCGCAGGCGGTCGATATCGTCGTCCGACATGTCGGAGATCAGCGCGGTGAGCTCGGGGTACTTGTTGAAGAAGTGCTCGCGGTTGAAGCGACCGTCGGTCGCGGCGTAGGTCTGGAACTCGCCGTCGACCGTCTCGTGCAGCCGCTTGAGCAGCACGCCGTCGTCGTCGCGCGCGAACAGCGGGTCCCAGTCCGAGCCCCACAGCAGCTTCAACACGTTCCAGCCCGCGCCCGCGAACAGGCCCTCGAGCTCCTGCACGATCGAGCCGTTGCCGCGCACCGGGCCATCGAGGCGCTGCAGGTTGCAGTTGACCACGAAGATAAGGTTGTCCAGCCCCTCGCGCGCCGCGAGCGACAGCCCGGCGAGCGACTCGGGCTCGTCCATCTCGCCGTCGCCGACGAAGGCCCATACCTTGCGCGCGGCGCTGTCCTTCAGGCTGCGGTCGGCGAGGTAGCGCATGAAGCGCGCCTGGTAGATCGCGGTGATCGGCCCCAGGCCCATCGAGCCGGTCGGGAACTGCCAGAACGACGGCATGAGGTAAGGATGGCAATAGGAGGAAAGCCCCTTGCCGCCGGTTTCGCGCCGGTAGTGCATGAGGTTTTCTTGCGTGAGCCTTCCTTCCAGGAAGGCCCGCGCGTACACGCCCGGCGCCGAGTGCGGCTGGAAGTACACCAGGTCGCCGTCCTGGCCGGCGCGGAAAAAGTGGTTGAAGCCGACCTCGAACAGGTCGGCGGCGGAGGCGTAGCTCGCGATGTGCCCGCCCAGCTCGGGATGGGCGCGGTTGGCCTGCACCACCATGGCGAGCGCGTTCCAGCGCACGATCGCCGACAGGCGCTGCTCGAGCTCGAGGTTGCCGGGAAACTGCGGCTGCTCGGCGAGCGCGACGCTGTTGCGGTACGGCGTGTTCAGGACCGGCGGCATCGGCACGCGGCGCGCGCGCGCGTGCTCGAGCAGCTTCCTGAGCAGGAACATGGCGCGCTCGCGCCCTTCGGCCTGCACCAGGGCATCGAACGCCTCGAGCCATTCGCGCGTTTCGGCGGGGTCGGCGTCGGGGGGATTGACGCGCCAGAAAGAGGAGGAGGCGATATCGGAGAGGTCTGTCATGGGGCGCTCGGCGACCGGGATCCGGGAATCTCGATCCTAACGCGCCCGGGGCGGGCCGTGGTACACTGCGCGCCGCAGACCCAGTCAAGCAGTGAATTTGTGCAGACCTCTCCCCGCCGAATCCCGGCGTCCGTAGTGGCAGACAGTTCCCCTTCTTGATCGTCGTGCCCGGCTGCCTAGGCCCGGTTTTGCCTCGGCTAATCAAGCAAAGGAAACAGAATGGCCACCGGTACAGTTAAATGGTTTAGCGACCAGAAAGGCTTCGGCTTCATTACCCCCGACGAGGGCGGCGAAGACGTTTTCGCGCATCACAGCGCGATCCAGATGAGCGGCTACAAGTCGCTCAAGGAAGGCCAGAAGGTCGAATTCGAGTCGCAGAAAGGCCCGAAGGGCATGCAAGCGGCGAACGTCCGCCCGATCTGAGTCGGCGCGACGCAGCAAGAAAGGCCCGGGAGACCGGGCTTTTTTTTGCTCAAACAAAGAGGCGGTCATGGAAGCATTCCTCGTCTCCGCCGGCGTGGTCGCGCTGGCCGAAGTCGGCGACAAGACCCAGCTGCTCGCGCTCATGCTCGCGGCGCGCTACCGGCGCCCGCTGCCTATCGTGCTCGGAATCCTGCTCGCCACGCTCGCCAACCACGCGCTCGCCGCGGCCGCAGGCAAGTGGATCACAACTGCGGTGGACCCGGGCGTGCTGCGCTGGATCCTCGGCCTGTCGTTCATCGCCATTGCGGTGTGGACGATGGTGCCGGACAAGTTGGACAAAGAGGAAAACCGGCTCGCGCGCCTGGGCGTGTTCGGCACGACGCTGGTCGCCTTCTTCCTGGTTGAGATGGGCGACAAGACCCAGGTCGCGACCGTCGCGCTCGCGGCGCACTACGGCTCGTTCGGCTGGGTGCTCGCCGGGACGACGTCCGGCATGCTGATCGCCGACGCCCCCGTTGTGTTCCTCGGCGAGCGCCTGCTGCGGCGCGTGCCGGTGCGCACGGTGCACCTGGTTGCGGCGGCCGCATTCGCCGTCATGGGGGCGGCGGCGCTGCTATGATCGGGCGCAACGCGACGCAATCCGATTGACGCATAGATGAGCCACCCGATCAAGAAGAGCCCCCTGGTGCTGATCGTCGACGACGACGAGAGCATGCGGGCGCTGCTGCAGCGGCACATGGAACTGGAGGGATACCGGGTGTCCACGGCCGAACACGGACTGCGCGCCGTCGTCGCGGCCGAGGCCGAGCTGCCGGACATCGTGCTGCTCGATGCGCAGATGCCGGCCATGGACGGATTCCAGGTCGCCGAGGCGCTGAAGTCCTCGGAGCGCACGCGCACCATCCCGATCATCATGGTCACCGTGCTCGGGGACAACCGCTCCCGGATGCGTGCGCTCGAGGCGGGGGTGCAGGAGTTCCTCACCAAGCCGGTGAACCGCAGCGAGCTTTCGCTGCGCGTCAAGAACGTGCTGCTGCTCAAGGAATACAACAACTTTCTGACGGACCGGAACCGGACCCTGGAGCAGCAGGTGCAGGAGCGCTCGCGCGAGGTGCTGGGCAGCTACCGCGAGACGATCGAAACGCTGTGCCGCGCGGCCGCCTACAAGGACGAGGAAAGCGGCGCGCACGTGCGCCGCATCAGCTATTACACGGAGGACATTGCGCTGGCGATCGGCATGAACCAGGGCTTCTGCGAAGCGATCCATTACTCGAGCCCGATGCACGACATCGGCAAGATCGCGATCCCCGACGCGATCCTGTTCAAGCGCGGACCGCTCAGTCAGGACGAATGGGAAGTCATGAAGTCGCACGCTGCGGTCGGCGCCCAGCTGATCGGCACCGGCGATTCGCCTTACCTGCGCATGGGGGCCGAAATCGCGATGCACCATCACGAGCGCTGGGACGGAAGCGGTTACCCCGGGCGCCTGAAGGGCCAGCTGATCCCGATCTCGGCCCGCATCATGAATATCTGCGACCAGTACGACGCCCTGCGCTCGGCGCGCCCGCACAAGCAGGCGCTTTCGCACGAAGGCGCGTACGAGATCATCACCGTGGGCGACGGCCGGACCCTGCCTTCGCACTTCGACCCTGACGTGCTCGACGCCTTCAAGCGCTGCGCAGGGCGTCTGCGCGAAATCTTCGAGTCGATATCCGACTGAGCGCGCCGGCCGGGCGCAGCCTAGCCGGCGCGGCCGATGATCTGGGCCGTGGCGATCAGCTCCTCGAGCAGCGCCATCGAGACCGCTCCGGACATGGCGTAGGGATCGAGGGTCGCGGTTTCGGAATACTTCAGCAGCGTAGACGGGTTGACCTTGGCGAGATTGACCTGGCCCATGGTCCAGCCCGCAAAGCGCCGCTCGCGGATCTCTTCGTAGTGCAGCAGCACGACGTCCTTGTGCCGGTCGTCGCGCACGATCTGGCTGTAGAGCCGATTGACCGCCGCGCGCCCGCCTTCGAGCACCTGCATGTAGATGTCTCCGCTCTGGCACAGGATGCCGGTGACGCCGAGCTCCGGGTTGTGGCGCCGCGACTGCGCGAGGATCGATTCGATCACCTTGGCGCTTACCGGCTGCGCCGAGCGGCTGGCGTACAGGAGACGGACGAGCATTGCATTTCTCCTAGGCGTTATTGCGCCGCAACAGGGCGAGGAATTCACGCCGCAGGTTGGCGTCCTTGAGGAACGAGCCACGCATCACGCTGTTGATCATCTTCGAATCGGTGTCCTTGACGCCGCGCCATTGCATGCAGAAGTGGTCGGCCTCCATCACGACTGCCAGGCCGTCCGGCTGCATGCGCTCCTGCAGCAGGTCCGCAAGCCGCGTTACTGCCTCTTCCTGAATCTGCGGCCGGCTCATCACCCAGTCGCACAGCCGCGCGTACTTCGACAGCCCGATCAGGTTCGAATGCTCGTTGGGCATGACCCCGATCCAGACCTTGCCGATGATGGGACACAGGTGATGCGAGCAGGCGCTGCGCACCGTGATCGGCCCGACAATCATCAACTCGTTTAGGTGTTCGACGTTCGGAAACTCCGTGACGGGGGGCGGCGGGCTGTATCGGCCGCGGAAGACCTCCGTCAGGTACATCCTTGCGACGCGGCGCGCGGTGTCCTGCGTATTGTGGTCGCCCTCGGTATCGATCACCAGACTCTGCAGCACGCCGAGCATCTTTGCCTCCACCTCGTCGAGCATCGACTGCATCTCGCCCGGCTCGATGAAGCGGGCGATGTTGTCGTTGGCGTGGTAGCGCGCCCGCGCGGCCCGCAGGCGCTCGAGGATCCTCTGCGACACGGGGACACCCGTGCCCGGATCCGGGATTGCGGCAGTGCGGGTGCGGGTCGGCTTCTTCATGAGATCGACTCGGGCGTGGCAGTCGAAGCACCCATTCTAGCGGGCCCGGGGTGAGCATGGGCTGGCCGGCGTACGGCGTGTCCTCATATCAGGCTATATGCGCGACAGCGCACCGACATATTCGCTCAATGGACGATACTTCAATGACGAGGAACGGGAGAGTTTCTCCCGCGATCGCTTTGTCGACGTATAACGGAGGCGCCATGAACATACCCAAACTTCCTGTCCAAACGCGGCCATTTCTGTGGGGCGCGGTAGTGGGCGCGATAACGCTCGCAATCGTCGGATTCAATTGGGGCGGCTGGGTGACCGGTTCCAAGGCGGAAACGCTTGCCGGCGGCCGCGCCGACGCGGCGCTCGTATCGGCGCTCGCCCCGATATGCGTGGCCCAGTTTCGAAAGAGCACCGACGCGGCGGCCAGCCTTGCGGCGCTGAAGGTGGTCAATAGCTGGGAACAGGGCGACTACGTCATGAAACGCGGTTGGGCAACGATGCCGGGTGACGCCGCCAAGCCGAATTACGACGTCGCCTCGGCCTGCGCGGCGGCTATCGACAAGCTCACGCTATAGGCTTGCCGCGACTCGCCGGCGCGCCCTCGACGCCGTGGGTCGTGGTGCCGGCTGCAGGAATCGAACCCGCGACCTTCGGTTTACAAAACCGCTGCTCTACCGACTGAGCTAAGCCGGCCCCGCAAGTACGAGTCTACTTCAGGCAAGCCTACTTCACGCGCCGCAGCGTCGGTTTGCCGACGGGCGGCTTGGGCGGCACGGGCGGCTCGTCCGCGGGCGCGGGCAGCGCGGCGGGCGGGGCCAGGGGCTCGGACTCCGCCTCTGCCTGCGGCGCGGGCTTGGACAGATCAACCTCGAAGGTCATGCCGTGCCCGGTCTCGCGCGCATAAAGCGCGTAGACGTTCGCCACGGGCACCGAGAGCTGGCGCGCGGCACCGGCGAAGCGGGCCGAGAACTCGATCAGCTCGTTGCCCATCTGCAGCTTGTGCACCGCGCCCGGACTGACATTCAGCGTAATCTCGCCGTTGCGCACGTGCTCCAGGGGCACCTGAGTCTGGGCGTCGACCTTGACCGCCAGGTGCGGGGTGTAGCCGTTGTCCACGCACCATTCGTACAGCGCCCGCAGCAGATACGGCTTGGTGGTGATCTCGCCCATCGCGCCGCTTACTTGCGCATCACCTTTTCGGACGGTGTAAGCGCCTCGATGAATGCGGGCCGCGAGAAGATTCGCTCGGCGTACTTCATCAGCGCTGCGGCCGGCTTGCCGAGCTTGACGCCGTAGCGGTCCAGGCGCCACAGCAGCGGGGCGATCGCCACGTCGAGCATGGTGAAATCGTCGCCCAGCATGTGCTTGGTGCGGGTGAAGATCGGCGCCAGCTCGATCAGGCGGTCGGTCACGTGGGCGCGCGCCTTGTCGATCTGCTTGTCCTTGCCGGACTCGAGCGCGTCGATCTGCGAGAACAGCTCCATTTCCATGTTGTACAGCATCAGGCGCGCGCGCGCGCGCATCACCGGATCGGCCGGCATCAGCTGCGGGTGCGGAAAGCGCTCGTCGATGTACTCGTTGATTATGTTCGATTCGTACAGCACGAGGTCGCGCTCGACCAGCACCGGCAGCCGGTTGTACGGGTTCATCACCGCGATGTCTTCCGGTTTGTGGAACAGGTCGACATCGATGACCTGGAAGTCCATGCCCTTTTCGTACAGCACGAAGCGGCAGCGGTGGCTGAACGGGCAGGTGGTTCCGGAATAAAGTTGCATCATGTGGCGTTTCCTCGTGCGGCGCCGACCGGCGCCGCGGGTGCTAGTGCACGTCCTTCCAGTACTCTTTCTTCAGCAGATAGGCGAAGATGAACAGCACGCCGAGCACGAACAGGACTACGATCCCGATGCGCTTGCGCTCGACCGCGGCGGGCTCGCTCACGTAGACGAGATAGTTCACCAGGTCGCGCACGGTGGTGTCGTACTCCACCTGGCTCTGCAGGCCCGGGGTCAGCTGGTGCCACTTGTACTCCACCGACTCGTCACCGCCCTGCTCGCTGTTGACCACGTCGAGCGCACGCTGGCCCTGCAGCGTCCAGAGTGCGTTCGGCATCGCGACATTCGGAAACACCGCGTTGTTCCAGCCGCTGGCGGCCTTCGGGTCGCGGTAGAAGGTGCGCAGGTAGGTATAGAGCCAGTCCGCGCCGCGATAGCGGGCGATGACCGACAAATCGGGCGGCGCCACGCCGAACCACTTCTTTCCGTCCGCCTGCGTCATCGCCACCGTCATGGTGTCGCCGATCTTGTCGGAGGCGAACATCAGGTTGTCCTCGATCTCCTGCCGCGTCAGCCCGAGATCCTCCAGCCGGTTGTAGCGCATGTACTCCGCGCTGTGGCAGCTCAGGCAGTAATTGGCGAACGTGCGCGCCCCTGCCTGCAGGCTCACCAGATCGTGCGGATTGATCGGCGCACGGTCGAGCCGGTAGCCCTGCTCCGCGGCCAGCGACGTTCCCGACATCATCAGCGCGGCCAAGGGCGCGAGCAGCGGTGCAACGAGCAGCCTATGCATGATCTTCATCCTTCGCCCTCAGTGCGTTACCCGTTCCGGTACCGGCCGCGTCTTGTCGCGCGCCGTGTACCACGGCATCAGCAGGAAGAACAGGAAGTAAAGCGTGCCGAAGACGCGTCCGACCACGGTGGCGCGCTGAGCGTTGCCGAGCCAGGAGCCGAATTGGCCCCAGGCGTTGGTCGGTATGGTGCCGAGATAGCCCAGGGCGAAGAACGAGACCACGAATATCGCCAGCGCGCTCTTGAACAGCGGGCCGCGATAGCGGATCGACTTTACCGGACTGCGATCGAGCCAGGGCAGGAAAAAGAAGATCAACACCGCGGCGCCCATCGCGACCACCCCGGGAAACTGCGAGTCGAACAGCGGCGGCACCGCGCGCAGGATCGTGTAGAACGGCGTGAAGTACCACACGGGCGCGATCTCGGCCGGGGTCTGCAGCGGATTGGCCGGAACGAAGTTGTTCGCTTCCAGGAAGTAACCGCCGCCGTTCGGCACGAAGAACATGACGCAGGCGAAGATCGCGAGGAACACGACCACGCCGACGATGTCCTTCACCGTGTAGTAGGGGTGGAACGGGATGCCGTCGAGCGGATGGCCGTCGGGCCCCTTTTTCTTCTTGATTTCGACTCCATCCGGGTTGTTCGAACCGACGTCATGCAGCGCAAGCAGGTGCGCCACCACGAGCGCGAGCAGCACCAGCGGGATCGCGATGACATGGAAGGCGAAGAAGCGATTCAGAGTCGCGTCGGACACCACGTAATCGCCCCTGATCCAGAGCGCGATATCCGGGCCGACAAACGGGATCGCATTGAACAGGTTTACGATCACCTGCGCGCCCCAGTACGACATCTGGCCCCAGGGCAGCAGGTAGCCCATGAACGCCTCGCCCATCAGGCACAGGTAGATCAGCATGCCGAAGATCCACACCAGCTCGCGCGGCGCGCGGTGCGAGCCGTAGAGCAGGCCCCGGAACATGTGCAGATACACGACGATAAAGAACGCCGACGCCCCGGTCGAGTGGATGTAGCGGATGATCCAGCCCCCCGGCACGTCGCGCATGATGTACTCGACCGAGCCGAATGCAAGCGCCGCATCGGGCTTGTAGTTCATGGTCAGAAAGATGCCCGATACGATCTGGATCACCAGCACCAGCAGCGCCAGCGAGCCGAAGTAGTACCAGAAGTTGAAGTTCTTCGGCGCGTAGTACTCGCTCAGATGCTTGCGGTACTCCTGGCCGAGCGTCGGCATGCGCGAATCGATCCATTGCCACAGTGCACTCGCCCGAGAAGCCATCGCTTACGCCTCCCCTTTTTCGTCTTTACCGATGACAATCCTGTCTTGCGAGAGATGCATGTAGCGCGGAATCCAAAGATTGGTCGGCGCCGGCACGCCCTTGTAGACGCGCCCCGCGAAGTCGTACAGTGATCCGTGGCAGGGGCAGTAGAAACCGCCGTTCCACGCCGCCCCCATTTCGGCCGTGTCGCTCGCCGCCTTCTTCTCGGGCGTGCACCCGAGGTGGGTGCATACGCCGATGATCACCGCCAAGTCCGGTTTTCTGGAACGGTACTCGTTCTTCGCGTAGTCGGGCTGATGTGGAACCTCGGAATTGGGGTCCGCGACCACACCGTCGTCCTTCTTGATGTCCTGCAGCTGCGCCGGCGTGCGCCTGAACACCCACACCGGCTGGCGGCGCCACGCGATGGTGCGCAACTCGCCGGGCTTCAAAGTGGAGATGTCGGCCTCTACCGGTGCGCCCGCCGCCTTCGCGGCTTCCGAAGGCAGCATGCTGGCGACAAATGGCACTGCGGCGCCGACCGTCGCCGCGCCGCCCATCATTGAAGTGGCAACCACAAGGTTGCGCCGCGTTTTATCGGGTTTCTTGCTATCACTCATGGAGATAGAACCTGGATGCGAGATGGCGGGAATCCGGAGCAGCGGGGGATTATAGCGACGCACCGCCGCGAAGTCCAAGGTTCGGGGGCTAAGCGTTTCAATACTCTGACGTTTTTACCCCTCATAAGTTCGGGGGCTAGACCGCATCGAGGTCGATCTGTGCGTGCGCTATGGTAGGCTGAACGAGCCATGCACCGGCTCTGGCTGATCTTTGCGCAAGCGGCGACCGTCGCCGTGGCGGTGCTGTTCGTGGTCTCGACCTTCCACCCCGAGTGGCTGCCGTCGCGCGCGCTGCCGCGGCCGCCGATCGCGCTGCTGCAGTCCGCCGCCCCGCCGCCCGCGGTAGCGTCCGGCGCACGCACCGAGTCGCTGCACGACGCGGTCGAGCACGCCACGCCCTCGGTGGTGAACGTGTTCACCTCCAAGGAGGTGCGCGTGCCGCGCCATCCGCTGCTGGACGATCCGCTGTTCCGGCGCTTCTTCGGCGATCAAGCGCCGGACGAGGCGCGGCGCGCGACCAGCCTCGGCTCGGGCGTGATCGTGAGCTCCGACGGCTACATCCTGACCAACCAGCACGTGGTCGACGCCGCCGACGAAATCGAGGTCGCGCTGCCCAACGGCAACAAGCTGCTCGCCAAGGTCGTCGGCAACGACCCCGACACCGACCTCGCAGTGCTGCGGGTCGACGCCAAGGGGCTGCACGCGATCACCTTCGGCTCTTCGGATGCCCTGCGCGTAGGCGACGTGGTGCTCGCGATCGGCAACCCGTTCGGCGTCGGCCAGACGGTCACCTCGGGCATCGTCTCCGCGCTCGGGCGCAGCGGCCTGCAAATCAACACCTTCGAGAACTTCATCCAGACCGACGCCGCGATCAATCCCGGCAACTCCGGCGGCCCGCTGGTCGACGCACGCGGCAACCTGATCGGCATCAATACCGCGATCTATTCGCGCACCGGGGGCTCGATCGGCATCGGCTTCGCGATTCCGGTTTCGACCGCCAAGATGGTGCTGGAGCAGATCGTGCGCACCGGCACGGTCACGCGCGGCTGGATCGGGGTCGAGGTGCAGTCGATCACGCAGGGCATCGCGGACTCGTTCAAGCTCGAGGAGTCCAAAGGCGTGATCATCGCCGGCGTGCTGCGCGGCGGTCCGGCCGACAAGGCGGGCGTCAAGCCGGGCGACGTGCTGCTCGCGGTAGGCGGCAAGCAGGTGGTCGGCACCCCGAACATGCTCAATGTGGTCGCGGCGCTCGCGCCCGGCAGCCACACCAGCCTGAAGCTGCGGCGCGCAGGCAAGGACGTGGTGCTGCAGGTCGTCGTCGGGCGGCGGCCCAAGCCGCCGCCGCGGCCCGAGGAATGAGCGCGCCGTCCCTGCCGCGCGACGCCGAGAGCGTGCTCAAGCTCGCGGCGCGCTCGATGTTCGACCTGTTCTCGAGCATGAGCGAGGGCATGATGCTGGTCGACCGCGGCGGGCGCGTGGTTTGGATCAACGACAGCTACAAGCGCTTCCTTCCCGCGCTCGGCTTCGAGCGCGCCGAGGACTTCGTCGGCAAGCCGGTCGAGCAGGTGGTGCCGAACACGCTCATGCGCCACGTACTCGAGAGCGGCAAGCCGATCCTGCTCGACCTGCTGACCAACAAGGCCGGCACCTTCGTGGTGAGCCGCATTCCGCTGCGCGACGACTCGGGCGAGGTGATCGGCGTGCTCGGCATGGTGCTGTTCGACCATCCGGAGACCACGCTGCAGCCGCTGATCGGCAAGTTCGCCCGGCTGCAAAAGGACCTGGACGAGGCACGGCGCGAGCTCGCCGTGCAGCGGCGCGCCAAGTACACCTTCGCCAGCTTCGTCGGCTCGAGCCCGGCGGCGATCGAGGTGAAGCGACAGGCGCGGCGCGCGGCGCAGACCGAGGGCAACGTGCTGCTGGTAGGCGAGACGGGCACCGGCAAGGAGCTGCTCGCGCACGCGATCCACGCCGCCTCGAAGCGCGCCGACAAGCCGTTCGTCGGCGTCAACCTCGCCGCCGTGCCGGAGACCCTGCTCGAGGCGGAATTCTTCGGTGTCGTGCCCGGGGCCTACACCGGAGCCGATCGCAAGGGGCGCGACGGGCGCTTCGTGCTGGCCGATGGCGGCACGCTGTTCCTGGACGAAGTCGGCGACGCGCCGACCGCGCTGCAGGCGAAGCTGCTGCGCGCACTGCAGGAGCAGGAAATCGAGCCGCTCGGCTCGAACAAGGTGATCAAGGTCGACGTGCGGGTGATCGCCGCCACCAGCCGCGACCTGAAGGCGCTGGTCGCCGAGGGCCGTTTTCGCGAGGACCTTTACTACCGCCTGAGCGTGCTGCCGATCCGGGTGCCGCCGCTGCGCGAGCGCCTGTCGGACCTCGAGGCGCTGGCGGAGAACCTGCTCGAGAACATCGCCGCGCGCACCGGCATGCCGCAGCGCGAGCTGACCCCGGCGGCGCTGGCGGCGCTCGCCGGCCACGAATGGCGCGGCAATATCCGCGAGCTTCGCAACGCGCTCGAGCAGGCGGCGATGCTGACCGACCATGCGCGCCTCGCCGCCGAGGACTTCAGCGCGATTTTGCCGCGCGCCGCGGCTGCGGGTGCCGCCATGGCGCCGGCGCCCGCCCTGCGCCCGCTGCCGCAGCTCATCGCCGAGCTCGAGCGCAGCTCGATCCGCTCGGCGCTCGAGGCCACCGGCGGCAACAAGGTCTCGGCCGCGAGGCTGCTCGGAATCTCGCGCAACACGCTGTACGAGAAGCTGGCCGAGATCAGGCGTATGTCCGTTTAGCGGACATTATGTCCTCAAAACGGACATATCGATTCTGAGTAAACTGTTCTGATTCCAAAGGAAATCCGACTCTGACTCCGATTTCGTGTCCGCATCGCGGACATCCTGAAACTGGAGTATGTGCTCACATAATATAAGTAATATATATAAATCAGTATGTTAGTTCTCATGGCATGCACATTGCGAAACGACGCAGGTAGTTCTTACTCAGGAGGGGGTATGAAACGCACGCTCAAATTCGCGCTGGCGCTGGGACTCGCGGCCGCCGCGGGCCTGGCATCCGCTCAGGAAATCCGCATCGCGCACGTGTACGGCAAGACCGGGGCGCTCGAGGCTTACGCCAAGCAGAGCCAGACCGGGCTGATGATGGGCCTGGAATACGCGACCCACGGCACGATGAAGGTGCTCGGACGCAAGATCGTGGTGATCGAGAAGGACACCCAGATCAAGCCCGACATCGGCAAGTCGCAGCTCGCCGCCGCCTACGGCGACGACAAGGCCGACATCGCGGTCGGCCCGGTCAGCTCGGGCGTGGCGCTGGCGATGCTGCCGGTGGCCGAGGAGTACAAGAAGATCCTGCTGGTCGAGCCCGCGGTGGCCGACTCGATCACCGGCGCGAACTGGAACCGTTACATCTTCCGCACTTCGCGCAACTCGACCCAGGACGGCCTGGCCGCCGCCGCCGCGCTCAAGGGCGACATGTCGATCGCCACCCTGGCACAGGACTACGCCTTCGGGCGCGACGGGATAAAGGCGCTCAAGGACGCGCTGGCGCAAGTCGGTTCGAAGGCCAAGATCGTGCACGAGGAGTACGCGCCGCAGAACACGACCGATTTCACCGCTTCGGCCGAGCGCATCTTCGCCGCGCTGAAGGACAAGCCCGGGCGCAAGCTGCTGGTGATCTACTGGGCCGGCGCGAACCCGGCGACCAAGATCGCAGCGCTCGATCCCGGGCGCTTCGGCATCGAGCTCGCCACCGGCGGCAACATCCTGCCGGTGATGAAGGGCTGGAAAGACCTCGCGGGCATGGAAGGCGCGATTTACTACTACTACGGCTTCCCCAAGAACAAGATGAACGACTGGCTGGTGAAGGAACACGAGAAGCGCTACGGCATGCCGCCCGACTTCTTCACCTGCGGCGGCATGGCGGCGGCGGTGGCGATCGTCGATGCGATCAAGAAGGCCGGCGGCACCGACACCGAGAAGCTGATCGCCGCCATGGAAGGCATGTCGTTCGACACGCCCAAAGGTCAGATGACCTTCCGCAAGGAAGACCACCAGGCGATGCAGGACATGTTCGAGTTCCGCATCAAGAAGGCGTCGGAGCAGAAGAACGAGTGGGATCTGCTCGACCTGGTGCGCGTCATCCCGGCGTCCGAGCTGCCCGTGCCAATCACGAACAAGCGTTGACCGCGTAGCGCTACCGAGGCAGAGGACCGTGGAACACCCGGTCCTGGAGACCCACGGCCTGACGATCCGCTTCGGCGGGCACGTGGCGGTGAACGCGGTGTCCTGCGCCTTTCGGCCGGGCACCCTCACCGCCATCGTCGGCCCGAACGGCGCCGGCAAGACCACCTACTTCAACCTCATCTCGGGCCAGCTCAGGGCCTCGAGCGGCCGGGTGTCGCTGTTCGGCGAGGACATCACCTCGCTCGGCGCGCCGGCGCGCACGCGGCGCGGGGTGGGACGCGCGTTCCAGCTCACCAACCTGTTTCCGCGCCTCACGGTGCTCGAGAACGTGCGCCTCGCGGTGCAGGCGCGCGCCGGCATGGGCAAGGACCTGTGGTCGATGTGGGGCCGCCACGTCGAGCTGATCGAGCAGGCCGAGCACACCCTGCAGCGCGTGGCGCTGGCCGACAAGCGCGACCTGGCGGCCGCCACGCTGCCGCACGGCGACCAGCGGAAGCTCGAGGTCGCGATCCTGCTCGCGCTCGAGCCCGAGGTGTTCATGTTCGACGAGCCCACAGCAGGTATGAGTGTCGACGAAGTCCCAAATGTTTTGTTTCTGATAGAAGAACTAAAAAAAATGGGAGACAAGACAATCCTTCTCGTCGAGCACAAGATGGACGTGGTGAGATCCCTTGCGGACCGCATCATCGTGCTGCACCAGGGCGAACTGGTGGCCGACGGCGCACCCGACGAGGTCATCGCCTCGCCGATCGTGCAGGAAGCCTATCTCGGGGTGGCGCGTGTCTGAGGCGATGCTCTCGCTCGCCGGGGTGAACACCCACATCGGCCAGTACCACATCCTGCAGGGGGTGGACTTCGAGGTGCCGCGCGGCAGCCTGACCATGCTGCTGGGCAGGAACGGCGCAGGCAAGACCACCTGCCTGCGCACCATCATGGGAATGTGGCGCGCCTCTGCGGGCCGCGTCTTGTGCGGCGCAAGCGAGATCCAGGACATGAAGACGCCCGAGATCGCGCGCCTGGGCATCGCCTACGTGCCCGAGAACATGGGCATCTTCGCCGGGCTGACGGTGCGCGAGAACATGCTGCTCGCCGCGCGCGGCGGCGCGCCGGACGAAAAGCGCCTAGCCTGGATCTTTGGCCTGTTCCCGGCGCTCGAGAAGTTCTGGCAGACGGCCGCCGGCAACCTTTCAGGCGGCCAGAAGCAGATGCTGGCGATCGCGCGCGCGATCGTCGAGCCGAGAAAGCTGCTGCTGGTCGACGAGCCGACCAAGGGTCTCGCGCCCGCGATCATCGGCAACATGATCGAAGCCTTCCGCGAGCTCAAGCGCACCGACACCACGATCCTGGTGGTGGAGCAGAACTTCCATTTCGCGCAATCCCTCGGCGACGCCGTGGCGGTGATGGACTCGGGCCGCATCGTTCACCGCGGGCGCATGGACGCGCTGGCGGCCGACCCGGCGCTGCAGGCGAAGCTGCTCGGCCTGTCGCTCGAGGCGCACCCGTGAAGCGCAACGGGCTGCCGCTCGCGCTGCTCGCGGTGCTGGTCCTGGGCGCGCTGCCGCTGGTCGCGAGCCTGCCGATCTGGATCACGCTGACGGTGGCGGGCCTGGCGATGGGGATGATGATCTTCATGATGGCCTCGGGCCTGACCCTGGTTTTCGGTCTGATGGACGTGATGAACTTCGCCCACGGCGTGTTCATCTCGGTCGGCGCCTACGCCGCGGCTTCGGTGCTGCTGGCGCTCAAAGGCCAAGCCCAGGCGCCCGGGCTTGCGGCCAACCTGCTCGCGATCGGCCCGGCGGTGCTGGCGGCGATGGCGCTCGCGGCCGCGCTCGGCTGGTTCTTCGAGCGCGTCATCATCCGGCCGGTGTACGGCGACCACCTGCGCCAGATCCTGGTCACCATGGGCGGCCTGATCGTGGTCGAGCAGCTGATCATCGTGATCTGGGGACCGGACCTGATCCCGCTCCCGCGCCCGGCGGCGCTCACCGGCTCGTTCATCTTCGGCGACGCGGCGATCGAGCGCTACCGCGTACTGGCGGTCGCGGTGGGCCTGGCGCTTTTCGGCGCGATGTGGCTGCTGCTCAACCGCACCCGCATCGGGCTGCTGGTGCGCGCCGGGGTCGAGAACGCCGAGATGGTCGAGGCGCTCGGCTACCGCATCCGGCGCTTGTTCGTCGGCGTGTTCGTCGCCGGCAGCGCGCTCGCGGGTCTCGGCGGCGCGATGTGGGCCATGTACCAGGAGTCGGTCAACGTCCAGATGGGCATGCAGGTGCTGGTGATGATCTTCATCGTGGTGATCATCGGCGGGCTGGGATCGGTCGGCGGCTGCTTCGTCGGTGCGCTGCTGGTCGGGCTGATGGCGAACTACACCGGCTTTCTCGCGCCCAAGCTCGCGCTCGGCTCGAACATCCTGCTGATGGTGCTGGTGCTGCTGTGGCGCCCGCGCGGGCTCTACCCGGTGGCGAAATGATCCGCTCGCTGCTCTCGGGCGACCTGCCCCGCAGCCGCGCGCTCGCTGCGGCGCTCGCGCTGGTGCTGGCCGCGCTGGTGCTGGCGCCTTTCATCTTTCCCGGCACGCGCTCGCTCGACGTGGCGGCCAAGATCGCGGTATTCGTGGTGCTGGCCGCGAGCTACGACCTGCTGCTCGGCTACACCGGGGTGGTGTCCTTCGCGCACACCATGTTCTTCGGTATCGGCGGCTACGGCATCGGCCTCGCGGCGGCGAACTGGGGTTCGGGCTGGGGCAGCCTGGCGGCCGGCAGCGTGCTTGCGCTCGCGCTTTCGGCCGCGATCGCCTTCGCCGTCGGCCTGCTCAGCCTTCGCGTGCGGGCGATCTTCTTCGCCATGATCACGCTCGCGGTGGCGGCGTTCTTCCAGATCCTCGCCTCGCAGCTGTCGTGGCTCACCGGCGGCGAGGACGGAATCAATTTCAGCCTGCCCCGGCTGCTGCATCCGCGCCTCGCGTCCTACTACCTGGTGCTGGCGGCCTCGACGGTGCTCTTTCTCGCGCTGCTGCGCATCGTCAACTCGCCGTTCGGCCGCGTGCTGCTGTCGATCCGCGAGAACGAGTTCCGCGCCGAGGCGCTCGGCACCCGCACGGTTTACTACCGCACCGTGGCCAACTGCGTCGGCGCGCTCGGCGCGACCGCGGCCGGGCTGCTGTACGCGGTCTGGCTGCGCTACACCGGGCCCGCGGCGACGCTGTCGTTCGACATCATGGTCGACATCCTGCTCATGGTCGTGATCGGCGGCATGGGCACGATGTACGGCTCGGTGCTCGGCGCCACGATCTTCGTCCTGGCGCAGAGCTACCTGCGCGACCTGATGAAGCTCGCCAGCGGCGCGGTGAGCGGCGTGCCGCTGCTGCCCGACCTGCTGCACCCCGACCGCTGGCTGCTGTGGCTCGGGGTGCTCTTTATCTTGTGCGTCTATTACTTTCCGACGGGCATCGTGGGACGACTGCGAAAATGATGTCGAAATACGTGATCTGCGAGGGGCGCGAGATCCACTACACCGAGTGGGGCGCTGGCAAAAAGGAGACGCTGATCGCCTGGCACGGCCTGGCGCGCACCGGGCGCGACATGGACGACATCGCCGCGCACCTCGCACCGCGCTACCGCGTGATCTGCCCCGACACCATCGGCCGCGGGCTCTCGCAGTGGAGCCCCGAGCCGGCGAAGGAGTACTGCCTCGAGTTCTACGCCAGGCTCGCGCTGTCGCTCGCCGACCGGCTCGGGCTGGACGACTTTCACTGGCTCGGCACCTCGATGGGCGGCGCGCTCGGCATCAAGCTCGCGGCGGGCGCCCTCAAGGGGCGCATCCGCCGCCTGATCCTGAACGACATCGGCCCCAAGCTCGGCGAAGCCGCGCTCGAGCGCATCCGCAGCTACGCCGGCAGCCCGCCGCAGTTCGAGCGCGTGAGCGAGCTCGAGGACTACTTCCGCACCGTATACAAGCCCTTCGGCTGGATGTCGGATGAGCAGTGGCGCCGCCTGACCGAAACCTCGGTGCGGCGCCTGCCCGACGGGATGCTAACGCCGCACTACGACCCGAACATGGTGCTTCAGTTCACGCACCACCCGCACGACTACGACCAGTGGCAGGCCTGGGACGCGATCGACGTGCCCACGTTGTGCCTGCGCGGCGAAGCCTCGGACCTCCTGCTCGCCGACATCGCCGAGGAGATGCGCAAACGCGGCCCGCGCGCGGTGGTGGTCACCATCGCCGGCTGCGGCCACGCCCCGGCGCTCAACGTCCCCGATCAATTCGCGCTCGTGGAAAGATTCCTGAACGGCAAATAAATCGACTCTGACCCCGATTATTCGTTAACTGCGATCGAGCTCGCGCTCGATTTCCTCGTCGCTCAGCGGCTTGTCCTCGCCGCCTTCCTTCGCTTCGGCGGCGCGCTTGGAGACGAAGCGGGCGAAGAACAGGCCCGCCTCGTACAGCAGGCACATCGGCACCGCGAGCATGAACTGCGAAATCACGTCGGGCGGGGTGATGACGGCGGCGGCAATGAAGGCGCCGACGATGACGTAGGGGCGCGCGGCGCGCAGCTTCTCGACGCTCACCACGCCCATGCGCACCAGCACCATGACGATGATCGGGATCTCGAAGGTGACGCCGAAGGCGAGGAACATGGTGATAACGAAGCTGAAGTAGGCCTCGATGTCCGGCGCCGGCGTGATGCTCTTGGGCGCGAAGTGCTGAATGAAGGTGAACACCCGCACGAACACGACGTAGTAGCAGAACGCGACGCCGGAGAGGAACAGCACGGTGCTGCTGACCACCACCGGCAGCGCGAGCTTGCGCTCGTGCGCGTACAGGCCGGGCGCGACGAAGGCCCAGGCCTGGTAGAGCACGTAGGGCAGCGCGACCAGGAAGGCGACCAGCGCGGTCACCTTCATCGGCACCAGGAACGGCGTCACCACGCCGATCGCGATCATCTTGCTGCCCTGGGGCAGGGCGCGCATCAGCGGCAGCGACAGAAAGTCGTAGATCGTCCCCGCGCCGGGCCATAGGTACAGCCCGACGAACACCACCAGCACCGCTGCCACCGCGTGTACCAGCCGCTGCCGCAGCTCGATCAGGTGCGAGATGAAGGATTCCTGGGTGGTCATGCTTGCTTCGCCGGCGCCGCGGGCTTGTCCGGCTCAGCGGCAACGTCGGGCGCGGCGGCCCCTCCGGGCACGGCGGGCGGCTCGGGCGCAGCAGGCGACTCCGGCATCGCCGCCGTCTCGGGCGCAACTGACTTCTCCTCGACCGCCTCGGCGACCGTCTTGTTGAGGTCCTGCTCGGTCTTGCTGAGCTCGCTGCGCACCGAAGTCTCGACCTCGGTCGCGGCCTCTTTCATCGAGTCGCGCATCTTGCGCAGCTCGTCGAACTCCATTTCACGGCTGATGTCGGCCTTGACGTCCGCCACGTAGCGCTGCAGCCGCCCGGCCAGATGACCGACGGTGCGCGCCACGCCGGGCAGGCGCTCCGGTCCGATCACGATCAGCGCGACCACGCCGATCACCATCAGTTCGGTGAATCCGATATCGAACACGGCGGCTTTGTGGGGTCCGGAGATGAAAAGGGCGCCCGCTGGGCGCCCGTTAGAAGGAGGTTCGGCGGTGGGGGATACTAGGCCTTGCTCTCGGTCTTGCTCTTGACCTCGCCCTCGACCGTCTTACCCGTCACCTGCGGCGCGGAACCGGCGTCGCCGCCCTTGTCGGCGCTGCCCTCGCGCATGCCTTCCTTGAACCCGCGCACCGCCCCGCCCAGGTCGGCGCCCATGTTGCGCAGCTTCTTGGTGCCGAAAATCATCATCACGATGACCAGCACGATCAGCCAGTGCCAGATGCTGAATGAACCCATAAGAACCTCCTATTTTCTCCGCTGGATCATGGGGCCAAGCGGATCCGGCCCTCCGATCACGTGCATGTGCAAATGATACACCTCCTGGTTGCCTACCCGGCCGGTGTTGATGATGGCGCGAAAACCGTCGCTTGCGCCTTCCTTTCTCGCCAGCTCCCCGGCCAGCGCCAGCATCTTGCCCAGCGTGCGGTGCTGCGCCATGCCGGCCTCGTACAGCGACGCCAGGTGCTCCTTGGGGATGAGCATGAAGTGCACCGGCGCCAGCGGCCGGATGTCGTGGAAGGCGAGCACGTCGTCGTCCTCGTAGACCTTCTGCGCCGGGATTTCGCCGCGCACGATCTTGCAGAAAAGGCAGTTCGGATCGTTCATCGTCGCCCCTATTCCTTGCCGCGCGCGGCCTTCTCGTCGATTCCCGAGATGCCCTCGCGCCGGTGCAGCTCGGCCAGCACGTCGCCCGGCCCCAGGCCGTGCTGCGCGAGCATGATCATGCAGTGAAACCACAGGTCCGCGGTCTCGCGCACCAGCTGCAGGCGGTCGCCGCCCTTGGCCGCGAGCACCGTCTCGGTGGCCTCCTCGCCGATCTTCTTCAGCACCGCGTCGCCGCCCTTGGCGGTCAGCCGCGCGACGTAGGATTTCTCCGGGTCACCGTGTTTGTGCTGCTCGATTACCGCGGCCACGCGCTCCAGCGCTTCATACAATCCAGGCTTCATTTCTTGCCGTAGATGAGCGAGGGATCCTTCTTCACCGGATCCGTCGCCACCCACCTCCCGTTGTCCAGCTTGCGGAAATAGCAGCTCTCGCGCCCGGTGTGGCAGGCGATGCCGCCGACCTGCTCGACCTTGAGCAGGACCGCGTCGGCGTCGCAGTCCAGACGCAGCTCGAGCACCTTCTGCACATGCCCCGACTCCTCGCCCTTGCGCCAGAGCTTGGCGCGCGAGCGCGACCAGTACACCGCGTGGCCGCTCTGCGCCGTTTCGGCCAGCGCCGCGCGATTCATCCAGGCGAGCGTCAGCACCCGGCCGCTGGCGGCGTCCTGCGCGATCGCCGGCACCAGCCCCTGCTCGTTCCAGCACAGCTCGTCGAGCCACTCGTCGCTCATAGCCTGACCTCGATCCCGCGCGCCTTCATCAGCACCTTGCATTCACCCACGGTGTGCTCGCCAAAGTGGAAGATGCTCGCCGCGAGCACCGCGTCGGCGCCGCCCTCGAGCACGCCCTCGGCCATGTGCTCGAGCGTGCCCACGCCGCCCGAGGCGATCACCGGCACGCCCACCGCGTCGCACACCGCCCGCGTCAGGCCCAGATCGAAGCCCTCGCGCGTGCCGTCGCGGTCCATGCTGGTGAGCAGGATCTCGCCCGCGCCGGCCCGCTCCATGCGCCGCGCCCACTCGATCGCGTCGATCCCTGTGGCCCTGCGCCCGCCGTGGGTATAGACCTCCCAGCCGCCGCCGGCGTTGCTTCGCTTGGCGTCGATCGCGACCACGATGCACTGGTTGCCGACCTTGTCCGAGGCCTGGCGCACCAGCTCCGGATTCTGCACCGCCGCGGTGTTGATGGAAACCTTGTCGGCGCCCGCGTTGAGCAGCCGCCGTACGTCCTCGACCTTGCGCACCCCGCCGCCGACCGTGAGCGGAATGAACACCCGCTCGGCCACCGCCTCGATCACGTGCACGATGATGTCGCGCTCGTCCGAGCTCGCGGTGATGTCCAGAAAACAGATCTCGTCGGCGCCCTGCTCGTCGTAGCGCGCCGCGATCGCGACCGGATCGCCGGCGTCGCGCAGGCCGACGAAATTCACGCCCTTCACCACCCTGCCCGCGGTCACGTCGAGGCAGGGGATGACGCGCTTGGCGAGCGGCACCGCGCTACTCCTTGCCCACCGCCTTGTCCGCGGCGGCCTGCGCTTGCTTGAAATCGAGCTTGCCCTCGTACAGCGCGCGCCCGGCGATCGCGCCGATGATGCCCTCGGGCGCGAGCTTGGCGCACACGGTCTCGACGTCCTTCACGCTGTCCAGCCCGCCCGAGGCGATGACCGGCGTCTTGATCGCCTGCGCCAGCTTGAGCGTGGCCTCGATGTTGATCCCGCCCATCATGCCGTCGCGCCCGATGTCGGTGTAGATGATCGCCTCGACCCCGTACTCCTCGTACTTCTTCGCCAGGTCGACGACGTCGTGCCCGGTCATCTTCGACCAGCCTTCGACCGCCACTTTGCCGTCCTTGGCGTCGAGGCCCGCGATGATGCGCCCCGGGAACGCGTAGCAGGCGTCCGACAGGAAGCCGGGGTTCTTCACCGCGGCGGTGCCGATCACCACGTACTGCACGCCGGCGTCGATGTAGCTCTCGATCGTGTCGAGGTCGCGGATGCCGCCCCCGATCTCGATCGGGACCTGCTCGCCCACCGCGCCGATGATGGCGCGGATCACCTTCTCGTTCTTCGGCCGGCCCGCCACCGCGCCGTTCAGGTCGACGATGTGCAAGCGCCGCGCGCCCTGCCCGGCCCAGTGCCGCGCCATGGCAACCGGATCCTCGGAGAACACCGTGGCGGTGCTCATGTCGCCTTGCTTCAGGCGCACGCAGCGTCCGTCCTTGAGGTCGATCGCGGGGATGATCAGCATGGCTCTGTCGGGGGGCGGCACGGCGTCGTGACGCCTGCGCGCGCGCGGGGCGCTGGAAAAATCAGGGTTGCCAGTAAACGAAGTTGCGCAGGAGCTGCAATCCAGCCGCTTGGCTCTTTTCCGGGTGGAACTGTACGGCAAAGATATTATCGCGCGCAACCGCGCAGGTAAAGGCCGTGCCGTAGGTCGTGCGCCCGCTGCGCAGCGCGGGGTCGGCCTCGTCCGCATAGTAGCTGTGCACGAAGTAGAAGCGGCTCGCCTCGGCGATGCCCTGCCACAGCGCGTGGCGCTGTGCCTGCGCGACCTCGTTCCAGCCCATGTGCGGCACCTTCAGCCGCGCGCCGCTTTGCGCATCGCGCATATCCGGCGCGAAGCGCCGCACCGTCCCGGCGAGAACGCCCAGCCCCTGCACGTCGCCCTCGTCGCTGCGCTCGAACAGCATCTGCAGGCCGATGCAGATGCCGAGGAAAGGCTTGTCGCGCGCCGCCTCGCGCACCGGCTCGACCAGCCCGCGCGCGGCGAGCTCGCGCATGCAGTCCGGCATCGCGCCCTGCCCGGGCACGACGACGCGCCCGGCGGCGCGGATCGCCGCCGGGTCCGCGGTGACCCGCACCCCGGCCTCGGGCGCGACGCGCTCGAGCGCCTTGGACACGGAGCGCAGGTTCCCCATGCCGTAATCGACGACCGCGATGGTCAACTTACAAAGAGCCCTTGGTCGAAGGCACGGTCCCGGCCGCGCGCGGATCGGCTTCGGCCGCCATGCGCAGCGCGCGGGCGAAGGCCTTGAACACCGTCTCGCACTGATGGTGCGCGTTGTCGCCGCGCAGGTTGTCGACGTGCAGCGTGACCTGGGCGTGGTTGACGAAGCCCTGGAAGAACTCGTGCACCAGGTCGACGTCGAACTCGCCGATCAGGGCGCGCGTCCAGGCGACGTGGAACTGAAGGCCCGGCCTCCCGGAAAGATCGATCACCACGCGCGACAGCGCCTCGTCGAGCGGCACGTAGGCATGGCCGTAGCGCCTGATGCCCGCCTTGTCGCCGATCGCCTTGGCGAAGGTCTGGCCGAGCGTGATGCCGATGTCCTCCACAGTGTGGTGAGCGTCGATGTGCAGGTCGCCCTTGGCCTCAATATCGAGGTCGAGCATGCCGTGGCGCGCCACCTGGTCGAGCATGTGCTCGATGAACGGGATTCCGGTGGCGAGCTTGGCCGCGCCGCTGCCGTCGAGGTTGAGCCTGACGCGGATCTGTGTTTCCTTGGTGTTGCGGACGACTTCGGCGGTACGCATCGGGTTTTCGAAGCAGGGACTCTCAGAGCGCTTCGCGCAGCGCGGTCAACAGTATACGGTTTTCGTCGGGGGTGCCGACGGTCACGCGCAGGCAATTGGGCAGCGCCGGTCCGTCCAGGTTCTTCACCAGCACTCCCTGGCGGCGCAGCGCTTGCCAGGTGCGCGCCGCGTCCGGCACCCGGATCATGAAGAAGTTCGCCTGCGACGGGTACACGGTCACGCCTTCGAGCCTGGCCAGCGCGGCGCCCAGCTCGGCGCGATCGGCGCGGATGCGCGCGGCCTGCGCCTCGAGCACCTCGATGCGCTCCAGCACGTATAGCGCCGCAGCCTGGGTCAGCACGTTGACGTTGTAGGCCTGGCGTACCTTGTTGAACTGCTCGACCCAGCGCGGGCTGGCGGCCAGGTAGCCGAGCCGGATTCCAGCCAGCCCGAGCTTGGACACGGTGCGCATCACCACCAGATTCGGGAACTCGGCCAGGCGCGGCATGAAGCTCTTCTGCGCGAACACGTGGTAGGCCTCGTCGATCACCACCACCCCTTTGGCCACGCGCAGGATCGCGACCACGTCTTCCTCGCGGTAGAGAGCGCCGGTCGGGTTGTTCGGGTAGGCGATGAACACCAGTGCCGGGTCGTGCTGCTTCATCTGCGCGAGGAAGGCGTCGAGGTCGAGCGTGTAGTCGGCGCGCAGCGGCACCTCGACCTTCTTCATGCCGGACAGTACGGCGTCCGTGCCGTACATGACGAAGGTCGGCGCCGGGTACATCATCGCCGCGCCGGGGCGCGCCAGGGCGAAGGTCACCATCTGGATCAGGTCGTCCGAGCCGTTGCCGAGCAAGAGCTCGGCGCCCGCGGGCACCCGCATCGTGCGCGCCAGCAGCTCGCGCAGCCTGCGCCCGGAGGGCTCCGGGTAGCGGTTGAGATCGACCGCCGCCAGCACCTGCGCCAGCTCGCGCCGCATCTCCGCCGGCAGCGGGTAGGGGTTCTCCATCGCGTCGAGCTTCACCATGTTCCCGGCCTCGGGCACGTGGTAGGCCTCGAGCGCGAGGATCTCGGGCCGGACCAGCTCCTCGGGCGTCACTTGAACCTCGCCTCGGCGGAGCGCGCATGCGCGGTGAGGCCCTCGCCCTCGGCCAGCGTCGCGGCGACGCGCCCCAGCGTCGCAGCGCCCGCGCGCGAGACCTCGATCAGGCTCGAGCGCTTCTGGAAGTCGTATACCCCGAGCGGCGAGGAAAAGCGCGCCGTGCCGGCGGTGGGCAGGACGTGGTTCGGCCCGGCGCAGTAGTCGCCCACCGCCTCCGAGCTCCAGCGCCCGAGGAAGATCGCGCCGGCGTTGCGCAACTTGGGCAGCCAGGCTTCGGGCTCGGCGACCGAGAGCTCCAAGTGCTCGGGCGCAATGCGGTTGGCGAGCGCGCAGGCCTCCTCCAGGTCGCGCACCTGCACCAGTGCGCCGCGCGCCGAGAGCGAGGCCTCGATCACGGCGCGCCTGGGCATCGCCGGCAGCAGTGCCTCGATCGATTTCTGCACCGCGTCCAGGTATTCGGCGCTCGGCGAAAGCAGCAGCGCCTGCGCCACCTCGTCGTGCTCGGCCTGCGAGAACAAGTCGAGCGCGATCCAGTCCGGCGGCGTGGAGCCGTCCCCGATCACCAGGATCTCGGACGGCCCGGCGATCATGTCGATCCCGACCTGGCCGAACACCTGGCGCTTGGCCGCGGCGACGTAGGCGTTGCCCGGGCCGACGATCTTGTCCACCCGCGGCACGCTTTCGGTGCCATAGGCGAGCGCGGCGACCGCCTGCGCGCCGCCAAGCGCGAACACGCGGTCGACCCCGGCGAGCGCCGCCGCGGCGAGCACCAGCGAGTTGCGCTCGCCGCCCGGGGCCGGGCTCACCATCACCAGCTCGCCCACTCCCGCCACCTTGGCCGGAATCGCGTTCATCAGCACCGAGGACGGGTAGGCCGCCTTGCCGCCGGGCACGTACAGGCCGACGCGCTCGAGCGGCGTGATGCGCTGGCCGAGCACGGTGCCGTCGTCTTCCACATACTGCCAGGACTGCGCCAGCTGGCGCTCGTGGAAGCGGCGCACGCGCGCGGCGGCCTCGCGCAGCGCCTGCGCGCGCGCCGCGGGCAGGCCCGCCAGAGCGGCATCGCACTCCGCGCGCGGGACCTCCAGCGCTGCGACCGAACCCGCCTGGGCGCGGTCGAAGCGGCGCGTGTACTCGATCAGCGCGGCGTCGCCGCGCGCGCGCACGTCGGCGAGGATTGCGCGCACCGTCGACTCGACCGCGTCGTCCTGCGCCGCCTCGTAGCGGGTGAGCGCCGCCAGCGCGGCGTCGAAGCCGGCCTCGCCGCTGGAGAGCCGGCGCAGGTTCACCGCCGCCCCTCGGCCGCGCGCGCAAAGGCATCGACCAGCGGCTGCAGCTGGGCGCGCTTCATCTTCAGCGCGGCCTGGTTGACGACCAGCCGGGCCGAGACCGGCATGATCTCCTCGACCGTGACCAGGTTATTGGCGCGCAGCGTACTGCCGCTCGAGACCAGGTCGACGATCGCGTCCGCCAAGCCGACGATCGGCGCCAGCTCCATCGAGCCGTAGAGCTTGATCAGGTCGACGTGCACCCCCTTGGCGGCGAAGTGCTCGCGCGTGGTGCGCAGGTACTTGGTGGCGACGCGCAGCCGCGCGCCCTGGCGCACCGCGCCTTCGTAGTCGAAGCCCTTGCGCACCGCGACCATCATGCGGCAACGCGCGATGCCGAGATCCACCGGCTGGTACAGCCCCTCCCCGCCGTGCTCGACCAGCACGTCCTTGCCAGCGATGCCGAGGTCGGCGCCGCCGAACTGCACGTAGGTCGGGGTGTCCGAGGCGCGCACCACGATCAGGCGCACGCCGCGCCGGTTGGTGCCGATCACGAGCTTGCGCGAGGCGCCGGGATCCTCGTCGGGGCGGATGCCCACGCGCGCGAGTAGCGGCGCGGTCTCGTCGAAGATCCGTCCCTTGGAAAGCGCGATGCTGATCAGACCCATGGCACAAAAGCAAACAAGCCCCTCCGAGGGGGCCTGCGTTGCGCAGCTGGCTAGGGTCCGGATTCTACCGCAGGAGTATCATTCGCCGGTCGTCAACGGAGCCAGCCCCGCTCACAGCAACAGTGGAAGACTCGAGCCGCACGCGCGTCTGCAGCGTCCTTTTCGTCGACGTGGTCGGCTACTCCAAGCAGCCCGTGGCGGAGCAACTTCTGCTCAAGCAGGCGGCACGCGACCTGCTGAACTTCGCCCTGGATCAGATCGACCCGCGCGAGCGCAGGATCCAGGACACCGGCGACGGCGCGGTCGTGGTGTTCACCGGCGACCCCGAGGACGCGCTTTTCGCCGCCATGTCGACGCGCGACTCGGCCGGCAAGCTGCGCTTGCGGCTGGGGATCAACCTCGGCCCGGTGTACCTCGCCGAGGTGAGCGACAGCCAGACCAACATGGTGGGCGACGGCATCAACGTCGCGCAGCGCGTCATGAGCTTTGCCGAGCCCGGCCAGCTGCTGGTGTCGCGCTCGTTCCGCGACGTCGCATACTGGCTCTCGAGCGAATACGATCGCCTGTTCGTGTCCGAGCCGTCGCGCCCGGACAAGCACGACCGCATGCACGAGCTGTACTCGGTGACCACGAGCGTGCGCGCCGGGCGGCGCGTGGCCGAGATCGCGGCCAGCCTGCGGGCGCAGCGCCCCTCCGCCGCGGAGCCGAAAGAGGCCGTCGCGAACACGCCGGCGAGAGTGTTCGACGCCGGCTCGCACCTGGTCATTTCCGGCTACGGCAAGACCGGCGTCGAGCAGGCGTTGAACGATCTGGCCAGCCGCGGCGCGCGCGTCATATCGCGTGTCGAGGCGATCGGCAACAAGTGGGTGGCGACCTGCGAACATCCGGACGCCGCGGCGTGCAAGGTCGAGGAATTCGGCTTCGCCCGGCTGGTCACCGGTCCCACGCGCGAGCTGGTGGCGGCGAAGCTCAAGGAGCTGACCTGCTACGGCGGGGTCCAGGTGGGTGAGATCGAGCTAAACGGCGGCCTCTGGACCGGCATGTGCGACTTGAGCAGCGCCAGCCGCTGAGTACGCCCTAGCGCAGGCGCTCGACCCGGGCGCCGAGCGCGGCGAGCTTTCCCTCCAGCGCCTCGTAGCCGCGGTCGAGGTGGTAGATGCGCTCGATCACGGTCTGCCCTTCGGCCACCAGCCCCGCGATCACCAGCCCCGCGGAGGCGCGCAGGTCGGTGGCCATGACGCTCGCGCCCTGCAGCCGCTCGACGCCGCTGACCACCGCGGTGTTGCCCTGAATGCTGATCTCGGCCCCCAGGCGCTGCAGCTCGAGCGCGTGCATGAAGCGGTTCTCGAAAATCGTCTCGGTGATCAGCGCGGTGCCGCGCGCGATCGCGTTGAGCGCCATGAACTGCGCCTGCATGTCGGTGGCGAATCCCGGGTAGGGCGCGGTGCGCAGACTCACCGCGCGCGGTCGCGCCGCCATCTCGATTCCGATCGCGTCGCCCTCGAGCGCGAGGCGCGCGCCGGCCTCGCGCAGCTTCTCGAGCGTCGCCTCCAGCGTTTCGGGCGCCGCGCCAGCGAGCCTTACCTTGCCGCCCGCGGCCGCCACCGCCGCGAGGTAGGTGCCGGTCTCGATGCGATCCGGCATCACCGCGTGCCTGGCACCCCCGAGCGAAGCGACCCCCTCGATGCGGATTACGTCGCTGCCGGCGCCTTGGATTTTCGCCCCCATCGCGCTCAGGCAGCGCGCCAGATCGACCACTTCGGGCTCGCGCGCCGCGTTCTCCAGCAGCGTGCTGCCTTCTGCCAGCGTGGCCGCCATCATCAGGTTCTCGGTGCCGGTGACGGTCACCAGGTCCATCACGACGCGCGCCCCGCGCAGGCGCTCGGTGCGCGCATCCATGTAGCCGTGCTCGACCGCGATGTTCGCCCCCATCGCCTGCAGGCCCTTGATGTGCTGGTCTACCGGGCGCTGGCCGATCGCGCAGCCGCCGGGCAGCGAGACGCGCGCGCGGCCGCAGCGTGCGAGCAGCGGCCCGAGCACCAGCACCGAAGCGCGCATCGTCTTGACCAGCTCGTAGGGCGCCTGCGGGTCGCTCACACGCGCCGCGCGCAGCTCGATGCGGCCGTCGCGCTGCGGGCCGAGTTCGACGCCCATGCGCGCGAGCAGCTTGGCCATCGTGGCCACGTCCATCAGGCGCGGCACGTTCTCCAGCGCGAGCGCATGCTCGGTCAACAGCGCCGCGCACATGATCGGCAGCGCGGCGTTCTTGGCGCCCGAGACGCGGATTTCGCCCTCGAGCGGCCTGCCGCCGGTGATGCGCAGCTTATCCACCGGCCTGCCATTCTTGCGGCGTCACGGTGCGCATCGACAGCGCGTGGATTTCCTCGCGCATGCGGTCGCCGAGCGCCTGGTACACGAGCTGGTGGCGCTGCACCCTGTTGCGACCCTCGAACAGACGCGAGACGATCAGCGCCTGGAAGTGCTCCCCGTCGCCCGCGACCTCCAGGTGCTCGCACTCGAGGCCCGCCGCGATGCCCTGCTTGACGCTATCCGCCGTCACCATCGTCCTATCCCCGCAGTTTGTAGCCGCGCTTGAGCATCCACAGTGTGCCCGCCGCAACCAGCACGAAGCTTAACCCGACCACGGCGAGGCTCACCACGGGCGACACGTCCGAGACGCCGAAGAAGCCGTAGCGAAAGCCGTCGATCATGTAGAAGAAGGGGTTTGCGTGCGACATCGTCTGCCAGAACCGCGGCAGTGAGTGGATCGAGTAGAACACTCCCGACAGGAAAGTCAGCGGCAGGATGACGAAGTTCTGAAAGCCCGCGAGCTGGTCGAAGCGCTCGGCGCGGATGCCCGCCACCAGCCCGAGCGCTCCCAGAAGGGCGCTGCCGAGCAAGGCGAAAGCGAACGCCCACAGCGGCGCGTCCACGCGCAGCTCCACGAACCACGCCGCGGCGGCCAGTACGCCCAGCCCCACCGCGGTCGAGCGCACCATCGAGGCGAGCACGTAGGCCCAGAAGAATTCGACGTATGACACCGGCGCGAGCAGCACGAACACCAGATTGCCGCTGATTTTCGACTGGATCAGGCTCGACGAGCTGTTGGCGAACGCGTTCTGCAGCACGCTCATCATGACCAGGCCTGGAACCAGGAACGCCGTATAGCTTACGTCCTGATAGACGTTTACCCGGCCCTCGAGCGCATGGGCGAAGATCAGCAGGTAGAGCAGCGCGGTGAGCACCGGCGCGGCCATGGTCTGGAAGCTCACCTTCCAGAAGCGCAGCAACTCCTTGTAGAGCAGGGTCGCGAAGCCGGTCATCAGGGCCGGCCCATCACGTTCATGAAGACCTCCTCGAGGTCTGGCTGTTCGAGCTCGAACTCGGTCAATCCGATGCCGGCCTGGCGCAGGCCGGCGAGCACGGGCTCGATCTCGGCGTAGCTGTCCAGCCTGAGTGTCACGCGCGCGCCCTCGCGCCCGACCAGACGCGCGGCGAGCGCCTCGGGCAGCGCCTCGCGCTCGAGCGCGAGCTTGAGGTACAGACCGGAGAAGCTCGCCAGGAGGTTGCGGGTCGAGTCGAGCGCCACCACCCGCCCCGCCTTGAGCATCGCGATGCGGGTGCAAAGCGACTCCGCCTCCTCGAGATAGTGCGTGGTGAGCACCACGGTGTGGCCGTCGCGGTTGAGCCGTCGCACGAAGTGCCACAAGCCCTGGCGCAGCTCCACGTCCACGCCGGCGGTGGGCTCGTCCAGCACGATCACCGGCGGCTTGTGCACCAGCGCCTGCGCCACCAGCACGCGGCGCTTCATGCCGCCGGAGAGCGCGCGCATGTTGACGTCCGCCTTCGCGCTCAGATCGAGGTGGTGCATGACCTCGTCGATCCAGGCGTCGTTGCGCCGGATGCCGAAGTATCCCGACTGGAAGCGCAGCGTCTCGCGCACCGTGAAGAAGGGGTCGAACACCAGCTCCTGCGGCACGATGCCGAGCAGCCGGCGCGCGCGACGGTAATCGGCCGCGACGTCCGCGCCCAGGATCGAGACCCGCCCGGCGTCGGCGCGCGCGAGCCCCGCGACGATGCTGATCAGGGTGGTCTTGCCCGCGCCGTTCGGTCCGAGCAGGCCGAAGAACTCGCCCGGCGCGATCGCGAGGCTTACCCCGTCAAGCGCGCACAGCGTGCCGTAGCGCTTCTCGACGCCACGGATCTCGATCGCGGGAGTCAGTGGCGCGCGCCGGGTGCGGGCAGAAGCCGCTCGACGCCGTACAGCTGCGCGATCGTCTCGAGGCCCTGCGGCAGGTTGGCGAAAGCGAGCTCGGCATTGCGCTGCTTCGCCTCCCGCAGCCAGGCGAGCAGCATCGCCAGCAGGGACGAGTCGAGCTCGGTCACCTCGGCGAGATCGATCGTGCGCGCGCCGTCGCGGACCTGCTGCAGGCCCTCTTGCAGCACCTGCGCGACGTTCGCGAGCGTTACCGGGCCGCTAAGCTTTAGCGTGGTTCCGTCGCGCTGCATCACTTCTTGCCCGGCTCCTCGGACTGCGAGAGCGATTCGTTCTTGGCCTGCAGGTTGCGGATCAGGCCGTCGATTCCCTCGGCGCGGACGATGTTGCTGAATTCCGTTCGATAGTTCGCCACCAGGCTGACGCCTCCCACCACGACGTCGTAGGCCTTCCAGCCCGAGGCGGTCTTTTCCATTCCGTAATCGATCGAAACCGGCTGCGTTCCGGGCTGGATGATTCGCACTTGCACCGTCACGTCGGTATCGCTCGGGCGCGCATGCAGCGGCCGGAAATCGAACCTCTGTTGGCTGTACGCCGCGAGCGCGCTGGCGTAGGTCCGCACCAGCAGCGTCTTGAACTCCTCGGTCAGGCGCAGCTTCTGATCGGGCGTGGCCTTCCTCCAGCCCAGCCCCACTGCGGTCGCGCTCATGCTGGTGAAATCGAAGTGCGGCAGCACCTTGGCCTCGATCAGGCCGACGATCTTCTTGCGGTCGCCGCTCTGGATGTCCTTGTCGCTCTTGATGATCGAGACCACCTCGAGCGTGACCTGCTTCACCAGTTCATCTGGCGACGTATCGACGCCCGCCGCGCCGGCGAGCGTCGCCGCCGCCGCGAGCGCAACGCCCGCGACGGCACGTTCGATGCTGCGCAGCATAGGGCTATTCTCCCGCCGGCGGATTCGCCCGCGACAGCGGCTCGCGCGGCGGCCTGCCGTCGTAGATCAGGCTCCTGCGCCGCTGCAGGTAGGCGTCGCGCACGAACAGGTAGGGGTCGAGCGACGCCTGCTCGAGCAGGCGGCTCGCTTCGAGCAGGTCGGCGCGCTGGCTGGTGATGCGCAGCGCGATGGCGGCGTTGCGCTCGTCCACCGGATCGTGATTCGAGACCGGGTCGAAATGCATGTCGAACACCGTGCCCACGCTGTCGCGCGCCGTGCTCGGCCCGAGGAACGGCAGCACGATGTAGGGTCCGCTGCCCACGCCCCAGCGGCCGAAAGTCTGGCCGAAGTCCTCGTTGTGCTTTTCCAGGCCCATGTCGGTCGCCCAGTCCGCGATCCCGACCACGCCGAAGGTGGTGTTGAACGCGAAGCGCATCCAGTCGGTCAGCGCCTCCTCCGGCTTGCCCTGCAGCAGGTTGTTGGCGCCGATGAACAAGTCGGCGACGTTGGAGAAGAAATTGCGCACACCGTTGCGCACCGGGGTGGGCAGCACATCCTTGTACGCGGTCGCGACCGGCTTGAAGACCGCCCTGTCGACGGTGTCGTTGAAGCGGAACATCGAGCGGTTGAACCCCTCCAAGGGATCGCTCGGATCTGGGTTCGGGACGCTCGCGCAGCCGCCGGCCCCGGCGAGCGCCAGCGCGAGCAGCAGGATTCGTGCGCCGCGGGTCACTTGGAGTTGTCCTTGCCTTCGGCCGCCTTGCTGAACAGGAACTGGCTGATCAGGTTCTCCAGCACCACCGCCGACTGGGTAAGTTTGATTCTGTCGCCGTTCGCGAGCATCTTGCTGTCGCCCCCCGCCTCGAGCCCGATGTACTGCTCGCCCAGCAGGCCCGAGGTCAGGATCTTCGCCACCGTGTCGCGCGGGAACCGGTATGTCGCGCTCAGGCTCATGGTCACGACCGCCTCGTAGGTCTCGGTGTCGAACTTGATGTCCGCCACCCGGCCGACGACCACGCCCGCGCTCTTTACCGGCGCGCGCACTTTCAGGCCGCCGATATTAGCAAAATTGGCCTTCACTTCGTACGTCCGGGCGGCGGAGAAGGAAGCCAGGTTTCCCACCTTGAGAGCGAGAAAGAGCAGCGCGCCGAGGCCCGCCGCGACCAGGATTCCGACCCAAAGGTCGATTGTGGAGCGATTCATGTCGCCGTCCCTCCGGTGAACATCAAAGCAGTAAGCACGAAATCCAGCGCCAGTATGGCGAGCGACGAGGTGACCACGGTGCGCGTCGTCGCGCGTGAGACGCCCTCCGCGGTCGGGGCGGCGTCGTAGCCCTGGAACACCGCGATCCAGGAAACCGCGATGCCGAACACGATGCTCTTGATGACGCCGTTCAGGATATCCTCGCGCACGTCGACCGCAGCCTGCATCTGCGACCAGAATGCCCCCTCGTCGACCCCGATCAGCTTCACGCCCACCAGGTAGCCACCGAAGATTCCCATGGCCGAGAACAGCGCCGCGAGCAGCGGCATCGAGATCACCCCGCCCCAGAAGCGCGGCGCGACGATGCGCGCGATCGGATCGACCGCCATCATCTCCATGGCCGAGATCTGCTCGGTCGCCTTCATCAACCCGATTTCGGCGGTGATCGCCGATCCCGCGCGGCTGGCGAATAGCAGCCCCGCGACCACAGGCCCGAGTTCGCGCACCAGCGACAGCGCCACCAGCACCCCGAGCGCCTCCGACGATCCGTAACGCTCGAGCGTGTTGTAGCCCTGCAGCCCGAGCACCATGCCGACGAACAGGCCCGAAACCATGATGATGACGAGCGACAGCACGCCGGCGAAGTAGACCTCGCGGATCGTCAGGCTGAAGCGCCGCAGCGCGGTGCCCGAGTGCAGCAGCAAGTAGCCCAGAAAGCGGGCCGCGAAGCCGAGCTGCCACACGCCCGAGGTCACCTGGTTTCCCAGCCGCTCGAAGTAACCGCGCAGCGCATTGCCCGCCATCTCAGGCCTCCATCAGTTCGAGGTCGGCGTCATACGCCGGCGCGGGATAGTTGAAGGGCACCGGACCGTCGGGCTTGCCGTGCACGAACTGATCGACGAACGGCTCCCGCGAGGCGCGGATCTCCTGCGGCGTGCCCTTGGCCACGACCTGTCCGTCGGCGACGAAGTACAGGTAGTCGACGATGTCGAGGCACTCCTGCACGTCATGGCTGACGACGATGGAGGTCGTGCCGAGCGCGTCGTTCAGGGTCCTGACCAGGCGCGCGATGACGCCGAAGGAAATCGGGTCGAGCCCGGTGAACGGCTCGTCGTAGAGCATCAGTTGTGGATCGAGCGCCACGGCGCGCGCGAGCGCCACGCGCCGCGCCATGCCGCCGGAAAGCTCGGACGGCATCAGCCGCGCCGCGCCGCGCAGGCCGACGGCCTGCAGTTTCAGCATCACCAGGTCGTGAATCATGTCATCCGGCAGGTCGGTGTGCTCGCGCATCTGGAACGCCACGTTGTCGTAGACCGACATGTCGGTGAACAGCGCGCCGAACTGGAACAGCATTCCCATCCGGCGGCGCATGGCATACAGGCCGCCCTGGTCGAGCTCGCCGGTCAGCGCGCCAAGGACCCGCGCCTGCCCCCGCGTCGGCAGGTGAACGCCGCCGATGATGCGCAGCAGAGTCGTCTTGCCGCAGCCTGACTGGCCCATGATCGCCACCACCTTGCCGCGCGGGATCGTCACGCTGACGTCGCGCAGCACGGGGCGCTCGGGGTCGTAGCCGAACCAGACGTGCTCGACCTCGACGATGTTGGAGTCCGGCAAGAGGAAATGGCGCCGCAGGGAAAGAACGGATTTTACTCGAATACCTATATATTAGCGTCCATGCCCTTGTCCGATGCAGCTCAGGCGACGCCTGCGATACATGTGGTCGGCCTCGAAAAGCGCTACGGCAGGCGCGAGGTCCTGCGCGGCGTCGACCTTGCGGTCGGCGCCGGCGAGTCGGTCGGGCTGGCGGGGGTGAACGGCGCGGGCAAGACCACGCTGATCAAATGCCTGCTCGATCTGTGCGCTCACGACGCCGGGCGCATCGAGCTGTTCGGCGTGCCGAGCGTGCGTCCGGAAGCGCGCCGCCGGCTGGCCTACGTCCCGGA
>JADEYI010000550.1_pt1 | contig 48248 bp, 66 predicted proteins | sample 8542331 | NCBI WGS metagenome assembly JADEYI01 (sample SAMN16510988, study PRJNA670497) | mine drainage metagenome | isolation source: biofilm near Copperflume 1 | place: Germany: Marsberg coppermine Kilianstollen | collected 2018-02 | reverse complement strand
AACCCTAAACCCTAAACCCTAAACCCTAAACCCTAAACCCCTAAACCCTAAACCCCTAAACCCTAAACCCTAAATCCTAAATCCTAAATCCTAAACCCTAAACCCGGAACCCTAAACCCGGAACCCTAAACCCCTAAACCCTAAACGCTAAACCCTAGACGCTAAAACCCTAAACCCTAAACCCTAAAAAAAAAGATGGTTTGGACAAAGGGGGATATCCCCATCGATGGTCGGTTTCAGAACTGCGAGGACCAGAGTACAACAGCCCTCGGTTGAGGCAAATCCTGGTGCACCACGTGGATCGGGCGGGATGCACAGGTTTGAGAGACGCGTACTTCACGCGTATGACAAAGGCATTGCAGGGAAACTCCATGCCTCACACCAGTGACACAAGATCAGGTAGGAATCCGATCGAGTCACCAGATTTTGTTCATGCTGAGTGTTTTGATAGCCCATGGGACCCTCTATATTTTAGGGTTTAATCAAACCCTAAAGTTTGAATTTTACAGGTGAAAAGGACAGCAATAACGAGAGCGGGACAGTTGCAAGCGCTCCCATGGCGACTATAGTGGTGGTAGCTACCACCATCAATGACCCGAAGGACGTCTTGGTTGGACATGAAACCAAACGCTGGGCAGTGAAGGCACGAGATCACCATTGTTGATGCTCAAGAAATTTAACTGACGCCAATAGACCTATCACGTGAACTATTGTACTCCAAAAAGTAAATGAGACGCTCACAGTGAATTGATGGCTTTAGGTGGTAGTGGAGAAGGGCATTACTTGGGAGCATACCAAAAAGGTGGAAGACTTGTATGATGAGGTCAAGGCCTTTGCGCAGAAGTTCTCCAAGAGCCTCAAAGACGTGGACACTAAAATCAAGACCCTGGTGAACACCGCCAGGAACGGCCCTTACAAAGACTACATCCTCAGTGAGCAAAACCTATGTTGTTGGCAAGAGTGCATTTGACGTGTTAAGGGCATATAATTGCATGTGGACAGGAGTGTGTTACGCATGTGCTGATTATTGCTGTGCCACAGCAAATAAATTGCTGCCACATGCGGATTTCCCACTGAAAGGTCTGCACAAAGAGATGTGGCCCCCAGGGGCCTCGGGCCCTGACAATGCCGGCAGGCGAAGAAGCCGCAAGAAAGTCGCCGCTGCAGAGGAGCCCAGTAAACACCGCCATGTTGCCGCCTCAGAATTGCCTGTGCCGCCGGCGGCCGAAGACTCTGGTGAGCCTCTCGTCCAGGTCTTGGTGAGAAGCTGGAACACAGACATAAACACATGATACAAGTTTATGCGCAATTGTGCATAATGCATTTGGTGGCCTTGTACATGAGCACCAACATGATGAGGCTACTGCTTGGCGTTCCTGACAATAAGATGTGTGCTTGAAAGGATCGGAGAGAGAGGATCCTGCTGGTGACTGCGATGAGGAGCCAATGGCAGAGGAGGACGCTGGCGAGACAGGTATTCTTTGGGCTGCCTTGACAGTGCCGTGGAACCCTCCTGTATGCATGGGCAGCTTGAAACACTGATACAACTGCGTATGCACAAAGCAGGTGATGTCCACTCAGGCTTTGGCGACAAGAGAGCCTTAGAGGCAGCTCTTCAAGCATCCACAGAATCAGACAGCGAGGACGAGGATCTTGAGCCGCAGGAAGCTGCTGAAGGTGAGCTTTTGGCCGGTCGAACATGAACTTTGCCTGAGGCCTGAGTGATCGCAGTAGGTGAGATCACACTCCTGGGATCATGAAATATGTGTGCATGGTGCATGGACAGGTGACAAGTGGCCTGCGATAGGGGGGCACCCATTTTTTGATGATGCCAAATATCAGAGAGCCGCAACCTACAAGGCTTTCCTGATGGGTAACAAAGGATCCTCCCTCCAGGCACTGCAGTGTACCTTGTGGTCCAAGCTCATAACCCTGAACAAGGGACTACCGTCGTCGCAGAGGGTGTCACCACCGAAAAGGTAAGTGCCAGCAGAGGATTGCATTCCTGAAAATGCGCAGACTGCATTGCAAGCAGTGGAAGCCCCCGCATACCACAGGACTCGTGTACAGATTCCGCGTGCCCCAAGCGGTGTGAAACTGCGAAGGATGGCATGAATTGCTGTGCGGTGCCACCTCATCATCATGTAACCTGCGCATAGGTGGAGAATAGTACTGATGAGCGTTTCTGGCCTGTCAAGGCCACGAAAGTCATTGGTGCATGCGTGGACACCGTGAAGGATGGACGCTTTTTAAAGTTCCAGGACAGTAGCCTTATAGATGAGGTGAGACTGAAATTGGACAGGGTGCGCGAACCAGCAACAATCTACAGCAAGTACAAGGGACCGAAGGTGTCTAGCAGAAGTGAATTGAATTGGCCTGTCAAGGGGATCATGCTGCGCAAAGCCAAGTAGCTAGGGATTGCCCAACTGGAGGCAGAAACCTGGAGTATCCTGCCTGAGGATAAACTCCCAACATGTTGTAGAATTTGTCTGGACCCATTACAATTTAGGAAACAACAGCTAGAGACATCAAGAAAGCTGCAGGGTGAGCGCTAGAAGCAGGAGGAAGGCTTGCCCCACCAGTGGATACCCAGCAAGTGTACATCGTGCTGCAAACATACAAGTGTAGCAGTACAGCAATGGTGCATATAGTGCATCAGAATTGTAGGCTGTGAGAGGGGCCTGTGCAGATATCTCTCGATCGATTTACCTTGAAAGCGTGACTGCACTGAAGCCAAGTGTGAACACAAGCAATGCGCATGCATGCCTGCGACAGAGCTCCATTGGATGATAGAAGCCTGAGCCTAATACTTGCTATGCATCTAACTTGTAGGCACCTATAGGGTATGATTTCAAATGCTAATCACGCCTAGAAAGCATGAGAATTGAATAGCTTTCAGCACTGGATTCTTCGATGGTGACCCTGTAAACACAGCATTTTATGCATGAGAAGAACGTTATCATTTGATGACACATTATACTCTCTTCTTTGATCTCATCATAAAAAAGGCATAAATGATCTATGGCTAAATCGTAAGAAGAATGTGGAAATTTCATGCTTTTACCATAACATACTGTCACCACACAGGTTTCATGGTAGTATCATGTTTATTATGACCCTCTAGTCCTCACAGTGAAATTCTTCCAGCGCTATGTAAAGCCAGCATGTTTTACATTTTTGCTTTAAGCTTAGTCAACAGGACTGCCTCGGCAAGCTTGCCTATCAAGATGACGTGGTCATGAGGGCCTCAGGGTTTGCTCGCTTTAGATTTAGCATGGTCAGATTACGAATTCAGTATGCGGCTTCACATCAGGACAGCACGGTGTCAAGCAATGCTTCCTTCACTGCACTCGACAAAAGAAGAAAGCAGCAACCCAATTGGTACATACTGAAAGTGGGCAGGTCTCCTCAGTATCTGAGGAGGCTTTGGTGCGCGGCCAGGAACTTGTCGAGCGCTGTGTAAATGTCCTGCACGATGGGCCGGTCACGGTGGCGGTTGTCCTTGGGCACCTCAACCTGCAAGCATTCCTCCCGTCAGCATGGGATCCAGCCAGCATTTGCATCCAGAATTGCAGATAAGCAATGACCAGAGAATGCTAATAGGATCCAGTAGAAATTTGAACAAGTCTGTGCAAGCGCCTCACCTTAAGCACATTCCACTTCTTGATGTTCTCTGGCATCACCTCGCCCTTCAGCCCCACGTACACCCCCAGCATGCGCGACAACGTGTCAGCCAAGTGACCCTGTTCCGCACCCTGCACAACATCTTTCCTAATGAGTACAGAATTCCAACTACAGCACATCACAAATTAGGTGCACACTTTGTGAAGCACAGCAAAGAAGGGCAGGGAAGAAGCTTCACCTCGAATGGCCAGCCCTTGAACTGCCAGTTGGCCCCTGACACAAATACTGCCACAACCCGCTTCCAGTCATGGCTCTTCTTTTCGGGCGCCTTGTTGACGATGCGGTAGCGCACAGGCTTAGTGCGTCCGATGGTGCGCATGAATGTCTCAGTGCTGCTGTTCGTGCCGCCTTCGTCAGCCACCTGCTGCGGATATCGGTACGTGCCCTGCTCCAAAAAAAGCTGCACACATGCAACAGTTGCCTTCAGCCTGTATACTATTAAGTACGAGTAACCCCACAGCCAACCCTGATTTAGACGTAAAATGTAGGCATCGCAATTGGCTGGTGTGCAAGGCAAACAATTATCTTCTGACAGGTACAGTCAGGTCCTTGGTCACGCACCTTGGCATTGAGCATGTTGATGGTGGCTGTGGCAGCAGCTGGCACGATGATGATGGGAGACGCGCCAACCATGGAATTTTTGTCCTGGCTTTTGTGCACGCTCCCAGCAGATCGCCCAGATGATGAAGGCCTGTGCATGCATTCAGTGGAAAGTCTTCAAGTTTCGTTATCCCATCAGAATGGCAAGGGTCACAGGCAGCACTCAAAGCAGGCACAAGTGACGGTCAGGATACCAAGCAACCCATAGCTTGCTGACTAGCTGCACACCTGTGCTTGCCCTGTGAGGACTGGTGCCGGCTGCGATGTGCAGGTGGCTGCTGTGGCAGCGGTGGCCTGTCATCCGCTGGCGGCGGCGGCGGTGGCGGGGGCAGCGGCGGCAATGCTGAAGCCGCGTCGCCGGTCTTTTTTCGCGCGCCGTATGCGTCAATCTGCTGCCCCTTGTACTCGTCGATCCCCATCGCTGCCAGGCCCTCCCCCGCCGGCCGATCAAACCGTCTGCTGGGCATGACAGGAATGACCTCCTTCCTCGGCTTCTTGGCGGTGCCACTGCGCGACGCCTCCTTCTCCTGCTGGCGTTTCTGAACTGGGCACACAGCACATTAGCTTGATCCACGGCACCAGCATTGTTTCTACAATTCCTAAAGGTGCACAGCTTATTTGAACCCTGGAGAACATGCGAGCAGTTGGTGGAATGGCCTGACTTGAAGACAAACATGCAAAAGAACAAACCTGGGTCGGAGAACATGCAGACTAAGCACAGATCAGCTGGAGCCTGCCAAAATTTATCAAGTCCTTCCATACCCCTCAATAATTGTGCAGAGAAAAGCATGCCTAACGTTGAGCGCACCTGTACAGTGGCCAGGATAGTAAGCGCTGAGGCAAAGCTTTTGCCGGGCACCAGCAGTTGAGTGTTGCGATCCCGCAGCGAGCGCTCCCTCCCCAGCAAGTCGGCCAGCGCCTTCGCTCCCTTGTCATCTGCTGGCTCCCCTGGAGCAGAGGCTACCAATGTCAGCCTGCTGTCCTTTTTTTTTACACACCATCAGGCTGACCAATCAACAGGACACCCTTACCAGTGGTGGTGGGGACTATGATGTCATCTGTTGGCAGCTGTATGTAGTCCGAGTTTTCCTTTTCTCCTGTCAAGTACGCCTCCAAGTCCTGCAGGCAGCGCAGGAACCATAGGTCACCACACTCTTGGGAATTCCCATGGATTTCTCCTGTTAAATTGATTGGCCTGAAACAGCAGTCTCACCTTTCTGTCGATGAAGGTGACAGGTTTCACGCCTGCCTGGTTGGCTAGCTTGATAAGATCACCCCCCTTTCTGGCATTCTTCATGAAGAAGACTAGAGAGCTCAAAGGGTACAGATCTCCTCTACCCATCTGAGACTTGTACGCAGTCGCCACATCCTGCAACATCCCGTGAATCAATCTGGACTGCATTATTTCCAAGGAGGTAAAAAAGCTCTTATATGACACCAATTCTTTATACGATTCCCAACAAGTGTCAAATTGCAGATCTGGGCATACCTTTGGGAACGAGTAGCGATCCCCAAATTGAATACGACTGCCATCTGGGGACTCAACCACCTGGTCAAGATTTTTATCTATGACAAATCCGCGCAGGACTGCGAGCGGATCCATCCTTTAGCTGTAGGATGCAGGCCTTTTATCTGACTCTCGCAGCGATTAATCACTGCAACGAACACCTCCTCGACGCAAAGATGCACTCTGAGTATATTCTGGTCCAATAATTGGAGGTACCTAATCTCTGGAGCTTTCCGCCAATCTTGTTGGATTGGCACAGCACCAGCAGCAGAACGTAGTATATATACCGCAAGTGAGCGACTTCTGACTCAGATGCACCTGTTCGGGGACGTAGCTCAAATGGTAGAGCGCGCGCTTCGCATGCGTGAGGTAGGGGGATCGATGCCCCCCGTCTCCACTGAGCTTTTTTCGTCAACCTTTCATTTTGGTAGTGACTACGGTACCAGTGACGTGCACGTCAACTCGATTAAAGTAGATCCCTTCATTTTAAATGCCAAAAACCTGTATGTGTACACTTGAATGCATCAGGTGAGGCAGGGCCACCGGTTTTGCCGGAGGTGCCACCGGCCCGGCCAGTGCCCACAACAATTGAAGCCAACATGTGTACACCTTGCAAGCCTCTGCCATACTTCAACTCCTCGGCATCAACAATCTTCAGCAGTGGCCATTCAATGTACACCCCTTGCTGTTGCACTTGCCTGATCTAGAATATATTATTATTTGCGGATACGTGCTAGCAATTACTTTCATTGGTGTTAATACACTCTTTTCCTGCCAAAAGACAAGGTGCGTCCTGCTGAAAAGCTGCAGTTCAATGCTGGCACATTCCTACGGTAAGATTCCTACTCCTTGAACTCGCCAGATCCAAGACCCAGTCAACCGTGCACAGTTATTATACCGCCCCCGTCAGCCGGGGCATATATTGCAAGCAATAACCGCATGCATTCACTTCGAGCGCCACCAGCAGCGGCATGACATCCCCTTGCCACAAGCTAGCTGCCCTGTCACCGCTTGACAGAAGTTCCTACTAGGTAGTACAAGTTTGGTGCAATGTAAATGATCACAGTCATCAAGGCGACCAGCCTTGGATAGGATATTTTATTGCACGGCATGGACACATCCACATGTTGTACAAATTTATACAGAATTGCAAGCGGATCCAATTAGAGTCTATCCCATGCGCTCGCGGTTGGTGTCTGGTGGAGGACTATCCCCCTGATCCTGTTGATCTGGCAGCTTTGCAGCTTGGATGGCACGCGTGTACTCGTCTGGATCGACACCTTCTGCCATCTTGATTGCCTCGTTGAGAGTGTGCAGCCGATGGTCTGACAGCATCTTCCCAGAAATGAGGATTCCCTGCACTCGCAAAAATAATGATGTCTTGGTAAGTCCAGGGAGACTGCAAGCAGAAGCAACTGCAGGACGAGCTGATCCACAGCAGCAGAAATGTAGTCAAGTAAATTATAAAATTAATCGAGGAGTCATGTGGGGCTCATGAAAAGCATGAGACCGGTGCTCACCTCGCGCACAATCTCCTCTGGCGCAACATGGACTGCGTCCCAATCGATCTGCCACTTCTCACGATGCCGCCTCATTTTGCGCAGCCGCTTCAGGCGCCGCACAAAGAGCATGCGCCCGGGCGGCAACATCTCCCGGAAGTTGCGCGGGTCCACTTCTGCGCTGTGCCGCCGAAACCTGCACAAATTGTGTGTTGTAGGCGTAGCAGCCAGTCATCACTGGACTTCTCAGCTGTGCCTTCCATGTGACAGGGCAGTGCAGCTTCCCAGCCCCTTTCAGAGGGCATGCAAGTCAGCATGAGGCCAAAGTCTTGTGGGAGTGGACACACTCGCACAGGAAGCGCAGCGCCTCTGCGGGGACCTCGTCAGGCGGCCTGAACAGCTTCCTCAGCCGCTTCCTCCTCCGCTTCTTGCTCAACGCGCCCAGCAGTATCCTGCTGCACAGGACAATTTCAATACCCCTGATGGAAGCTCTGACTCTCCGGTTTATCAAGCCAAAAGATGCTCTCAGCCCTCTTTGGATGCCGCATGTTGCATTGACTGTCGCTATGCAGTGCAGACACATCCATGCATATGCTGAAGATGAGACAGTACAGTTTGCAGCAGCTTCCACAGCTCCATGAAGCAATGACTAGTGCTTATGCAACTGACGGGTGTGCATTGAAGGACAGGATGAACTCGCGCCTGAGCGTGTGCATGTTGCTGCGTGCAAGGGCAACGATCATCTCATCGAGGAGGCGGTCCAGGTTCTTCAGGGTCAGCCGAGGCACGCTGTCCTTCGCGACTGCCACGCCGCAGCAGAATCCGGCCAGGATGGGCGACAGGTTGGGGCTGACCAAGCCTCCGGGCGGGGAGTATGCCCAGCACTTGAGCCCTGCATCAAGCCAATTCTTGCACTGAGCTCCCACAGATGCAGCATGATTGCACAGGAGTGCAGCACATTCTGGCATGCATAGCCACGCACAGCACCTGCTCAGCATATGGAGATGACATTGCAAGGGAGGAGCAGCGCACTTGGGTACTGATCCAGCAATTTGAGGGATAGCAGTGCGGCCACTCCCGCTCCCAAGCTGTGGCCAGTCACCACCAGCCTCCACCCCTCCCTGCACCACACCAAATTTATGTAGTCAATATACCAGTGAGTCCTCTGTTATACCTTCTCATGACCTCGACAGGCATGAGGTGCTCTAAAGTGTCAAGACACCGCCATGCAAGGATTTGGCAGTACCCTGAATATACCCCAAACAATATTTCTATGGCTTTGTAATGCAGGATAGACATACGCAGGGAGGCTTGTCTCTTCAACTTAAGTTACATACCCCTTCAGACCCATTCGGGCTATTTCAGCCGCGTACTTCCCCCGGGCATGACCGCCCTCGCCCAGCTGCTGCATGTCCTGCCCTGACGGCTGGTCCAGTGATCTGTTGCCGCTGAGCAGCACTGACAGAATGCCATGCTCATCCATGTCCTTCCAGATTGTCGCTGCTGCGGAGAGCACGCCTGAGTGGGCGTACACCCCTTCCATTCGCCCCTGCTGCTGCTTCTGCAACACAACATCATATGTTCTGAGGCATGGGATTGGCATTAAGAAAAAGCTGCTCATAAATTACGGGCAAGAAGAACAATGAAGTAAGTGAAGATCGGCATGCTGTGCCAGGACTCAAACAGTGCAGTCAGGGACTCAGGGCTGCAAATCAGTGCTTCGATAGGTAGTCTGCAGCTTCACACAGCGCCTGTCAATTTCACACAGCACAGCATGCAGATATATGGCAGCAAAGTGCAGGTAGAAGGAATGTCAATCCGAGCAGGGCACCTGCTGCGGGCTGGGTGGCAGCCACCAGTCGGCCTCGTGGGGCACCGCAACAATGTCAGTCACAAAGTCGGCCAGGCTCCAGGTGCCGCGCACGGCCACCACCACAGAGCGGCTCACCCTGTCCAGCGCTATGATGTACGGTAGCGTGCCCAGCGGCTCATCCCTGCATGCATCCGCAGCAGTCACCAGACAAGACCATCTTATCGGTGCTTAATGGGTTCCGCACAAGACACTGTTGGGACAAGAGGCGCAGCCCCAACACAGTGCCTCTGGTAGGCAGCTTCCTGCTGTGTTCCATGGGAGACAATTCCCCAAGAACATTGGCCTCACCAAGCACTGGACTTGCGATCACACAACCAATCAAATGTGTGATAACGGGGGGAGCTATAGCAGCGCGCGCCTGATGTTAAAGTACAGCAGGTCGGTGTCGTCGATCTGGGCCAGGCGCACGATGGCCTCATACTGCATGCGCTGGCCCAGTGTGCGGATGCGGTCCCTGTTCAGCAGATTCGCACGCGACGCCCGCCACCGACGCCCAAAGAGCAGCTGCAGCATGCCCTTCCAGTAGCTGCAAAGCCGATGGTGCGAGGGGCTTGTCACTTACATAATCGCTTTGGCAGTAGATCATAAACAGCTTGTGAAGTCAACTCTTTCATGCAAGAGACACAGGGTGCCCCAACACAAATTTGCAGCAGAGTTGTGGCTCTGTAAATGGCATGTATCGAAGGTCTCATGCATCACCAGCTTTTGACAGCACAAACACTTAAAAGCATGCACACAGTATGCATAGCTCACCGAGGGCAGAAGAGGCGGAACTGGTCACCTGCCCACCTGCCAGGTGTATGCCTGGGTGCTGTAGGCCGCCATGGCAAAGCGCACAAAGTTGCTGGCATCGCGCAGCTCTTCTCTCGGCACAGGTTCATGATGCCCTGCACACACACCAGGCCGCTCAGTTGTGGAATACATACATGGTCAAGACTTATAGCAATCATGAATGACCTGCTGGGGTTGCATAAGAAAACAAATATGTCTTTGCAACACATACATGTGAGTGCAACAGGGACAGTTGACTACCTGTGTAAATCTCAGCGGCCTCTGCAGGGTCAATCTCTTGAGCAATGATGGAAGCATACCCTGTACAAGTGAAATGGACACATGCTGAGTCATTTCCAGACATGAGGCAACAAACACCAATTAGTGACTGCGCTGTCTGCTCAAACGCAGCATGCCTTGCAACCAAACCACAGGGAGGCATTGGCGATGCTGCAAGGAGAGTATGAAAGAAAGTAGAAATATAAATATGAGCCCACAAGAGGACTTCATGGCCTTGCAAACCCACCTGTGGGGGTCAGGCAGTGCGCTGTGTCAAGAGAGCTTTGCAGCCGCGTGTCAACATTGGCCGCTCGACCCTGCTCCATGGACTCAGCGTGCTCAAATGCTGCTTCAGGACTGTCAGGCTGACGAGTATCGCCGTTCCTGCGTTGCTGATTGAGATGCCTTGCCAGCTCCGGGATTGGCTTGAGATCTGGAGGCAGCCTTTCCTCTGCCACACCGAAAGGTACCGTCACAAGGAGTTTCAGCGGCATATGCTGACCCACAGAGGCAACAGTGAATCTGGGGTAGCGGGAAAACAGCTCATCGCTGTTCAGGCACGCTTGAAGAAGCTGACAAATCACTTTCACAAGGTGCAGCATTCACCAAGGGCAGCAACAATTGTAGGGTTCGCAAGATGGTGTAAGCATAACATTGACCAGCTGTTAGACCATTTGAGCTTGAATAGCACAGCACAATGCACTGGAGAGCATTGTAACACACCTGCTGGAATGCCCAGGGCGACCTTGAGCTTGTCGACAACGTGTGTCAGGCGTCTGATCTGCTGCAGCCCATTCAACAAAATGAGCGCATCCATCTGATCTGTGGGTGTCAGATCCACACCACGGATGATGGCCGCATACAGCTCTGAGATCTCATGCAACCGCCGGGCCCTGCCACACACAGTCCTCTCAGCACAAAGCCTCAGCAATAGCTATCTATAGGTCTCAGCTGCACTTTTGGATGGGGTGTTTAAATTGTTTGAAAAAACACACCCTAAGCGCTCCTTGAGGCTGGCCAAGGCTTCGCGAGAGCGCATGATGATTGCTACACACGCCAGCCGCCTCCTCCAGCTCTGCAGCATGCACCCAGTCTGCAGGCTAACCAGAGCTGCCAGGTACGAGTGCGCCCAATGTACAGCGGCATTACTCACATCATGCTGTGCAGCGACAAGGCAAAGATTTTGAGCTCACCCGGACGCTATCAAACGTGGGAAAAATGTTATAGATGATGAAAATTCGAGCCCTGCAACAGCGAGGAAGCCTATAAGTCACAAAAGTGCAATCCAGGAAGTATGCTTTTCTGCTCTGCAGGATCCCCATCTCAAAAGCGTGATTAACTGAGGGACTGCACGCGCTTCCGAGACAAACAGCTGCTTGAGAAGGAGTGTAGCAACATAGCAACAGAGCCAGTACACGTGCTGACAATCACACCCATTTCTGCAGAGTAAACTGTACACAAGATGCACCCACATGAAGTACACCAGGAAGTGGACGGCAGTCTTGCGGTTGTAGATGAACCAGCAGGCATCGCCAGGCAGCCTCAGGCGCACGTCCGAAACCACCCACGTCCCATAAACTGCAGCACCCATTTCATAAGATACCAATGCAAGCTCAGTGCTGGCATCCTGACATTGCATTCATCTGGAGCTTCTGCACCCAAGTCTCTGTATACCTTCCTGCCTGCTCACACAGGTGCCGCCATTCATGACAAGATGCCGGCAGCATCCTTGGTACTATTGGATGGGCCATGTTTGATTGGACCCGGATGACAATCTTGTAACTTGAGGATGCTCATGCGCACTTGCAATGCCAAGCTGGAGGGTCCACAGGGCAAACTGCAGGTCCACAAGGGGGCCCATGAACCGGCGCTTGGAAACTTCCAGCGGTGTGCCTGGAGTACAGGAGAAGAAACATCAGCCAGGGGGTTCCTCTTTGCTGCAATCACCGTGCCAGGAACAACCTTTAAGAAGGGGCGCATATTCTACAAGGCAGGTGTTGCTACACCAGGGATGAGGACACACCACATCTTGATGAAGAAAGTCCAGGTAAAACATCGGTACCCCAAAGCTGCACACCAAGCTGTTTCTAAGCACTTCGCACCTCTGAGCCCAACCAGGATCATGGCGCATTCCGTCAGGAAAGAAGCGGAGTAGCTGCCGAAGATAAGGCACACAGTGGCCAGGTAGTGGCGGCTGCTCACATCGTTGTCGCAATCTGTTGGCTTCGCCAATGCAAATTGGAAGATGATGATTATTACAATCCTGCGTACAACAGTAGTCATCTGGCCACATGCGAGCAATCCGGTATATCAATAGCGCGTGGCGTTATGTATTTGCGCCATTAAGGTAAAAAAGAGACACCTAGATTATTCAGGACGTGATGCTATCATCAGGACGTAAGCCCCTCAATGAGATATCGAATAAAGACCTAAAATTGACACCCAGGGATGCCAAAGGCTGACAGGAAGTGCCTCACCAGACCAGATGGAATGCCGCTCCTAGCAACGCGACAACCGGAACAAAGTCCGAAGATATTGACCAGCGTCGGTGGCACCAACAAATGCCTGGCATGCCCTCACACCTTCCGTTAGCTGACACAACCCGACCTGTGAATTTGAGATAGGCATTTCAACTATATAGGATATATCGTAGATACCTGTTCCACGGTTCCTACGAACATTTTACTACCTAGTCACTGCCTCAAACGTGTTCTTTCAAATCAAAGGACCTCGTCCAAGTTTCTCGGCGAGCACCTTGGAAGCCAATTTAGGCGACGACATGCATGCTGTGACGTGGCACGCCAGGTGGCAAGAATCTCGTAGGCTTTTTATTAAGGGGTTCTACCCAGGGGTCGTCGATCTAGGCAGCAGCTCTCAGTTTTTGAGAACGGCGGCTTTGCACTTTCCAATCAAGCATTTCCAGCACAAACAGCTTAGTAGCATTTTGGCAACCGGTGATCGATCATCATGGTGAGTAGAGCCAATTCCTGTGTTGATATGCCTGTCCTCGGTCTGGGCTCTGCGCAGTACTGTTGTCCATCTTTCTGCACTTCCCACTGAAATTTGGCACACTTTGCACGGAGTGCTGCCGCGGCGTGAAGCACAATGCAAACATTTTATTGTCGGATGCATTGCTGGTGCACAGCTCAATCTGAGAAGCTTGCTCTGCGCAGGTGCTCTCCACGGATATTGACCTCCTGCACCCTCCCGCAGAGTTGGAAAAGCAGAAGCACAAGACAAAGCGATTAGTTCAGTCGCCAAACTCATTCTTCATGGACGTTAAGTGCCAGGGGTGCTTTCAGATGTGAGTTGGCCCTACTCTCCCCAGCACTGCTGATCGATGTACTCCACTTTGCACGTGTCCTGTCGGTGGTGCTCTATTGTGTGCAGATGGCATCTTCATTGATGCTGAGTGCGATCGTGGCTATCAAGGGTGTTGCATTCTGAAAAAAGTAGTATGTGCCCTGCAGCACAACCGTCTTCAGCCACTCGCAAAGCGTGGTTGTGTGCAGCAGCTGCTCGGCCGTCCTCTGCACCCCCACGGGTGGCAAGGCTCGTCTGACTGAGGGTGATGTTCTTTCTGTTCACCTGTGCCTGAGGAGAGATGCCTGTCTGTGCTTATCGTTGAGGGTCTTCTTTCTTCTATGAGGTGCTACACTACACAAGTGCTGCAGTGTTCTGCCGTACAACCACACCACAGCATTTGACCTCTCTAGTTTTACAAGAAAGATTGCTGAGAGAGATCTGTTTGTCCCTGTGCAGGCTGCTCTTTCAGGCGGAAAGGAGACTGAGCACAGTCAGTTTTAAGTGGTAGTATAGCTTTGTAATGTCCCAGCTGGTGGATCGCCAGCACGGAATACAAGATTTTGCCTGCACGATAATGCCAGATTAGCGGAAAAGCTGCCACTGTTGCGTCTGCGGGAGGTTCACACAATTTGAGAGGATGCCTCCTGGCTGCCGTAACATGTGCTGCCGACTAATCTGCATAACATCTGTCTTTGAGACCTGCACAGTGCAGCATGCTGTACTGTAGCAGTTCCATCAATAACGCAATGACTTGCTCGTTATAGTTTGTGCAATGCCAAAATTGCGCATGCCAAGCAGCGTCTTTCAATTAAAGTTAAAATGCCATCGCAAAAGAAACAAAAAAAGTTGGATCTTTGTAAAAGGAGTGAGATTCCACCCATGCCGTATTGTTCAGGGTCAAGACATACAGTCTGCAACAACATATCACAGTGGATATCATGGTGCTGACAAGATTCCTGTCAAGACAAGGTGCACCCAGAAATTTTACATCGCAGATCCTAAAGACTGAGTCACGCATGACAATCCACATAAATCTATACACTTGTCATCCCACACAGGAGACTTCAAGCCATTTGAATTCAGGCTACAAGTTTGCTTCTGGACCTAACACTTCACAAGGCCGCCGGCGTGCACACTGATTGTTCCCTAGGTGTACACTTTTTTACATGAAATGGGGTAGCAGAGGCAGCAACGTCCTAGCTAGAGTACAGTGCCACTAGGCACCATCTTGCTTATGCAGCAATACGCTGAGCCCACATGGACATGCGAGCCAACAGCTCCATCTTGATAGCAGCAACAATTAATCGCCCTTCCTCCTGAAGGAGCAGCCTGCACACAGCAAAATTCGTTCTGTTCCACAGCATCCCTGATGCATGGCAGTAATGGATGCCACACGTTTTCCAGGAGTAAACATGCAGTTTCTAGAACACAGAGCAGCAGCTGCGTTTGTCCTGATCGGACTGTACATGCCTTTAGGCGTCAGGACAACATCAAGGGAGGCAGATGTCGTGAGATCCAACTCTCAACATGTGCGGTCTTTGTGATGAGCTCCTCACCCTCTGTCAGGCGAGCTTTACCACCGGTCGGAGTGCAGAGGACGGTCGAGCAGCTGCTGCACACCACCACTGTCTGCGAGTGGCTGAAGACCGTCGTGCTGCACAGCGAAGGTCATTCCAGTGAGCCCCTCAGAGTTTTGGGCCAGCAATACACCCAGGATCAGCAGGTGTACTGCAAGCAGGCAGTAATAAATTTTATATACAAAATCTGCAGTCTGCTGGGAAAGAAAAGAAAGCGCCTCACATTTGGAAGCAGCCTTGGCACTTGACATCCATGAAGAAGGAGTTTGGCGACTGCACAAGCCGCTTCGTCTTGTGCTTTTGCTTCTCGAGCTCTGCTGGTGGGTGCAGCAGGTCTATGTCTGTCGAAAGCACCTGAACAAAGCAGGACACACCCCCCTTACTGAATGGAAAGAAGCGGGCCCTAGGGCTACTCCTGGTAAGGCTGGCAACCGCGGCGCTGGGATCAAAGTATGAGGTGCCGGGAAATTGATTTACATCCAATACGCACGAAGGTCTGATCAACTTCTATCCAAGTGTGAAGCCCAGTAGCAACTTGTTGTTGACAACAATAGCACGGATGGTGATATAAAGTCCATCGCCGTCCAAATTTTAAGCGACACTTCCTTCATATACTAAAGAAACGATTGCTGTTCGTTTGTACTCTAATTGGAAACGTTGACGTCTCGATCGCAATGACTTACTGCTGGATCAATGGAAAATGGAGGCGCACCATGATGTTTGTTACGCTTTGACCGCTTGATCGGAGAGTCTTGCTTCTGCCTTCAACTTACCAGCCTTCTGAATTGCGAAGTGACTTCTCAGAATGAGAAAGCGTATTTGGGACCTTGATTTCCAAGACCCGTAAATGACGGCGATGGTTTACGGGACTGTGGATGTTGCTTTACAACATGCAATGGTCCTTGAATGGTCTTTCAATTCACAATGTTGCAATATATTCTATTTTGCCGAGCTTAGTACCGCTCCAGCTTGCTTGTGCATGCACAGATCTACAAATTCGTACCTAGATCTGCCGCTTGTCGCTATGGGGCCTTGTTGCAAGCTAGCGCGCTTTCAGCTGTAGGGATCTGCCAGGCCTCATTTCTAAGCCAGATAATTTAAAGTGGCAGTCGCAGAAAATGGAGCTGCATATGAGAACCAGGACCGTGGGGGCTGGATTAAACTGCAAACAGTGTGGACATGGCCGCAGCAGATGCCTTCCGTCTGCTGTGCAATGCCTCAGGCTCGCAACAAATCACGAGAGAGAAGCCAGAGGCTTTTCAAACTTCTCCCATACCCAGAAAAGCCCTGCAAAGGTGGTTTGCCTGGCGGTTGCTGGAGGGAAGCTTTACATTGACCCAGTTTTGCAGCAGTCCTCGGCGTTCGCTCCGGCTACAATTGCGAATCTTGGTCCTGGTTTCGACTGGATGGGATGCGCAGTCGAGGTGGGTGATCATCACTTCTTTTATGCGAATGCAAGGCCATGTATACGTCAAGATGAGCACACCTGCCTGTCCTGCTCAAGCTCCAGTCATCGATGCCACTTACAAGAACATGTGAATCAGGACACACGCCATCGGACACGCTGTCGGCACCAGCTCAATGACTGAGCCACATTGCAGGGGGAGGGGGACACAGTCACAGCCACAGTGCTGCCAGACCAGCCGGGGAAGGTTATAATCGAGAGCATTGAGGGCGACGGCGGCCGACTGTCCCTTGAGGCAGGGAACAACTGCGTGGGCATTGCTGCGCTTGAAACTCTGAAGCTCCTCGGTGGCCAACCCAGCTGTGGCATCTCCTTACGGCTGCAGAAGGTGAGGCAATGCTGCATGCAGGGTTGCACATGCGCCAACAGTGCAACTCTTGTGTGCCAGTTTCAGTGTTTATATTAAAGGCTAAAAGACTATGCTCGCTTCCCCAGAACACAGATCAGGTCTTTCGGATGATGTGCCACGGTTGCCCCTGAAAGCTCCAAAAATTGGTCGCTTGTGGACCCCACTGAAGAAGGGCCCTTGCAGGGGCTTCCTCTGGGCAGCGGCATGGGCAGCAGTGCTGCCAGCGCAGCAGCGGGCGCGTGGGCAGTGAACACACTGTTCGGAGGGCCGCTCACAAAGGAGCAGCTGGTGCCAGCAGGTCTAGCATCAGAGGCCACTGTAAGTGGCTACCATGCCGACAACATTGCTCCTGCACTGCTCGGCGGCTTCATCCTCATCAGGTGGGCTTTGGGTGCTGGCATGCAACCAGTGGATCAGGGCCACAGGAGGGCTCGTGCGCATAGAGCTTACCATTTGTGCATCTTTGGGCCCTCAAGTGACCATAGCCAGAACTGTATCGACATGTGAGCCTTGCAAGGATACTAAGCTTGCTTACTGTGGCCTTGCCATTTTGAGAGTACTGATTGTGGTAAGCCTTGTAGGGGTTTGCATGACCTTGCTTTGGAAAGAATCCCATATGAGATGGCCGCACCATGAGCACTGAGCAGAGGTTTTAGTTAGCGCTCGGTCAGCAAGACTCCAACTTGGACTGATGAAGCACGCATGCATGCACAGAAGCTGCAATCCCCTGGACATTCAGCGGCTGGCGTTCCCAGGAGACCTCTACTTTGTGTTGGTCAACCCCGTCTTTGAGGCGCCCACTGCCGAGATGCGCGCGGTTCTGCCCAAGCAAGTTGCCATGACCTCTGCCATCCATAACTGCGCCATGGGCGGCTCCCTGGTGCGCTGTGTCCTTGCTCTGATCTTGCAACCGGCATTTTCAAAGAATGCTTCTCTGAGCCTTTATGTGCCATAGACAATAACGAAATTCATTTGAAGCGGGGCATCTGAATGTGAGCTCATCTAGAAAAAGAGCAGCGACGAGACTTTGAATATTGATCTTCTCTTTGTGTGATGTGCAGGTGGCAGGCATTCTGCTGGGCGATGCAGAGCTGACGGGCAGGGCACTGGACTCCGACTGCATTGTGGAACCAGTCCGAGGGCCGCTCATCCCGGGCTTTGCTGCTGTCAAGCAGGCCGCCAGAGATGCAGGCGTGTGCCCCTTCATTGAATTGATCCTTATTGCCCAAGCATGCAATAAAGATCAGGCCATTTGCTGCCCCATTGCCACTCCCCCATTTCACTATACTTGGGTTGCTTGCTTGCATGGCAGAATCAGAACAGATGCCACCTGGTGCAATGCAATGCAATGCAATCCACAACCCAAGTTGGGCAGTTCCAACAATGCGGAGTGGTTATGCAGGCGCGTATGGATGCACCATCAGTGGAGCTGGGCCTACATGTGTGGCAGTGACAGATGACCCTCAGAAGGGCGAGCGCATTGCAGAGGCCATGGTGCAGGCGTTTGTTACAAGTGGCAAGCTTGCAGTGAACACAGCACGGGTTGTGAGATTGGACCAGACCGGTGCAAGGACAACTTGACTTGCTTTTCTGACAATGCATGGATTGGGCAAATATTCAGTTCAGCCTGCATTAATTAGCAGAATTACCTAGTTATACACCTTCCCGAGAGACTTATGTTGCTGGAGATGTCTTCTGTCGGACTGCACATTAGCAGGCCTGACTTTGAATAGATGACTTCATATTTTACAGCAATCGCATGGCCCAGAAGTCCGCCATGACATGCTTCAATGTCATCAGGATATGAGGCTCTTGCCGCAAGGAAGTGTACCCACTGTCACAATCTCCCCACACAAATCCCAGGAGTCACCACTAAGATATGCATGCTCATAGCCAACTTGCGGGCATCTAAATCTGGAGGGCTTCTGTCAATGCAGTAGCCATCTGGTGTAGGGCTGCCCTTCTGATTGTTACTCCTGCTTTTGACCTTCCTTGCTTGGTGATACCGCCTGCAGATTGCAGTTCTGACATGTCCAATTGTGGCAAGGTTGCATCTGCAGGAAGCACACCGCTGGACACAAGCTGCAGGCACACAGCATCACGTCCGTATCATGGCTTCAGGTACTGTGAAAATCTAGCGCATGTCATGTTATCTTCATGCATATACTGCATGCTGCAAGTGGCTCACATGTGTCCCCAAAGGTTCCAAAAGGCAGCGAATGAAAGCATTGCCCATGCTGTACTGCTAAATACTGTTAGAAACATGAGGATTGGAAGTGCAAACCTGATAATGCTGTTCCTTAATTAGGCGCTCAAGCTCATTCAGCGTGTCAGCAGATGCATCTTCTAGGTATGACAGCTTCTTTGCGGCTGCCTCTCTGGCGCCTGAGCTCTTTACTCGGTCTCGCCTCTGAGCCCAACCTGAACTCATGCCCAATCCCAAACTCTCCCGAACCTTGCCAGGGTTGGCTGGAATTACCACAGAGACTTGGTGATAGCTCTGTGACACATCTTCCCTGCTGGCTTGGCCTGCCCTGGCAAGCGTAGGACTGCGCAAATGCCCATCTGTTCCAGCTCCTGCCATGATGCCAGGGGACCTGCCACTCTGTGCCTCTGCGCCGTGTGTCTCAGCTGTGCTGTGTAGTGACGGGTTGCTGGCAGGGGTTTGAGGCTCGCTTGCTGCATGCACAATCCTGGCTGCGGCAGTAGGAGAGGCGGATCTTTTCATGCTCGCTTTTAATGCCCGAACTATTTCCGTTTGCTCTGTGAGTAGTGGCAGGGCAGGCTTGCGCTTAACGTGGCTTCTCTGCAAGGCACCATACATCGTGTTTCAATTACCTCAGTACATGGCCACCATCAGAGTGGCAACAGGGCTTGTCGAAATCAGACTATAAGTGATCAAACAGATCTTGAGCAGTGGGGTTCTTTACGCGGCTTCTCTATTTCGAGATTGTGCACACATGTAACAAAGGCAATATTGTTACATAGCACTTAAAAAGACATCTTCGATGTTGTACCTGTGGATAACTACCAGCTCTCTTCCCCTTTTGGCCCGTCTCGTCAATGACATGCACGCCAGGGGGCACCCACGCATGTCTTGCTTTAGGGCTTCTCATGCGTGAGCTGTGCAAAGTCAAGCCAGGCCCACACTGCACACTCTTCTCAGCCGTCACTGGAATGCCAGCTGGGGCGTCACTGCGCTGATTGCCTGTGTGTTTTTGAGGAATCTGGCATGCTCCACTGCTGCACAAGATGCCCTCAGCAGGTGTCCTCTCACAAGTTCCTGGTACATCCCCAGTGGACCTGTCTGATCCACTCTTTCCTAGTGGGTCCTTGTAGATTGAAGAGTCCCAAGGTGCCCGCTTTGATGGCTTTTGGAAGCTTTCTTTCCTAGCATCTCCCATCAGGTTGGCTGAGCACGTTTTGGGTGTGGCATTGGATCCCCTTGATCCTGTCTCCCAAGACTCCTGTGCTCTCAAAATCTTTTTCGAGGCAAGGCCGGGCGAGAATGTCCCATTTCTGCCAAGCCTGATTGGATTTTCTTTGAGTTGCTGGATGCTGCAGGGAAGGCTATGCCAATCCTGAAGGGTTCTAAGCGCAGATGGTATCTCGCCGCAGGCGCTCCAGGGAGCAGTGCAAAGCTCAAAGTGCTGGACGGCTATGTCAGCTGCTGGCCGCTTTTGATACCTGCACCATGAAGGTGGTGATTAGTCAGCTGCAGCAGGCCGTCACTGCAGCAGGAAACGTGCCAGGACAATGAAATGCTCTTATTTGCTATGTGATTTAGGTGTTCACCCGATGAGATTATCGCTGTTGACAAGGTTCCTGCTGTCCATGAATGCAGCCTCGTGTACTGTGGCAATCTGCACACCATGACAGTTGCACAAATATGGACATACACCTATGATGGCAATGGCAGGATCAATGACCGACACAAGACGCAATTAAAGTGTCACCTGGTTGAAGATTCTCTGGAAAATAGGGTCCAAATGTGAGCTTCCACGACTGCACGACATCACGCTCATGCCATTTTACAAACGAAATTTTTGAACTTTTCACGTCCAGGCAATAATGCAGAACGGTCCCGATCCGTGAGGACTTTGAGAGAAGCATGGCACATGGCTATAAGCTGTAAGTGCGTACTTCATCATTGGACCTCCAATTGGATAAATGACCATCAATGGAGGACTTCCATTACATCATGTGCAGTCAACTGTCTGCTAATGCGATAAGCGGCCTGCAACCGCATGAGTCAAAGTCACAGTGCTACCTTGGACTACACGATGGCCCAGACTCAGAGCCCAGATTCGCCTTTGAGAACACTTCATGTCTACAACCGAAAGTTTGCGGTTATTATGGGCATTTCACAAAGTATTTATTGTCTCCTTTGATGGCACAAGACACACAGGTCAAGCAAGAGTCGGAAGGAGGCAACGCCTTCGAGCAAGTGAAGGTAAACATGTCCAGTCCACTTCGATTTGATGTGATTCTTACAGCCAGCTGCAAGCAGCTTGAAGACTCCGAAAGTTTTTCTGACAACGTATCTAAGCTGATTTATTTTGAACATATGATAAAATTTCCCCCATCATCACTTGATCTTCACTGCAATGACGTGCTTGCTCCCTATGCCTATGATCGATCCACCTTCAGGTGGCTTCAAGGTTGAGAATATTGTAAGTTAGAAGTTACGGAGGGATCAAAAAGCCGAGGTTCGCAGCACTAGAATCTGAGACCTTGCACATTTCACACCGATGGAGCCATTGCAAAGCAGATGACGTGCCCTGAAGCAAGGCATGTCTTCTGACAGTACATCTAAAATCGTAGAAGGTGCCCACCAGGCAGTCGATGCCATCGACGACTTTGTGGATGATGAGAGGCTCTCTGAGATCATGGATATGCAAAGGAGCGTGTAAGTCCAGTACATCGAAATGCATCTTTTTAGCTTTCCTTGCAGCAAAACTTTCTACCTGAAGTTGTTTCGCTGACAGACTGAGACTTGTGCTATGCAGCCTGAGCAAATTTGCGTCCATCAAGCAACACTTGGAAAGCCTCGACAAGGAGACAGTCCAGCAAGTTGATGATGCCTGCAAGGAGATCACAAGAAACTGTGAGCTCTTGGTCATCCTAAAGGCTGACTTGGATAGTATCTATAGCAAAGTGAGGTGAGAGCTGATGAAACCCGCTGTGCCCTCTGTTGTGATGTCAAAACATGCTGGCATTCCAGCATCATGGAGCGCTGTTAAGAGAGGCGCTTGGCCATTGATCTTGGACCTTGGGGGGCCTGCCACATTGCATGTCTATAGAGGAGCTACCAATCGTGGTGCTCTGGCACTGAAAGCTCGATTACATGTGCATGGCGCAGACTTCAGTGAAGCCCAGAGATGCTGAGAGATGCTTCATTGTTTGTTGGCAGGGGTATGAAAGGAAAGTTGGCACTACAACTGCAGCAAGTGTCTGCACATTGAACAATGCTGAAGGCAGAAGCCCTTGACACGATGAAAATGCTGCTGCTGTTGCATCCAAATGCGATCAGATATATGTTTTCTAGAGCTGTAGAGGGTACCCAGCTTATTCATGGTGTTCAATTGTCAATTTTCTTTGCTTGCCCTGGCGGCATTGCAATTACTGCATAATGCATCAAATGTTGCGTGCGCAATATGCGCAACTGAAGCTGCAGGGCGATGAAGTATCGTGGACCTTGAAAGACACAAGTTGTGATTGCTCGGAAAATTGACAGACTTGGAAGTGCTTCAAACCTGATCCTGATTTATGGTCTGCCAGTCAGGGTGAGTGAGAATGTTGTAGTGATCCCAGCAATGTATCAAAGATCAGCCTTTGTAGCTGCCAGTCAGGAGTGGCAAAGGATCCACAGCGGTCAGGCCAAATGCAGGCGATGCAAGCCCTAGGAGATCTGAACATGCATGGAGCTGGCCAAAGCTGTTTTACGCATGTGGCATTGGATCCAGAAAACCTCCCCATGATGCTACAGCCTGCTGGAGCTTGTTATTTGAATTCAAGTGATGCCTCGTCAAACATGGCATAGGACTGCCATTCCACGAACGTGTAGCAGCATGTGGCAGTTTAAAGCACTGGCCCAGTTTACAGCAGGCAGCGCTGCGCCTGATAAGGCTGCAATAGATTGTGAGCCATGCTCAGAAGAAGCTCATCCGTCGTGTACTTTATATGTGCTGCAAAGGATCCGTCACAACGCGCATATACGACAAACAACCCTGCACCTTTCTGTCAATGAACTGGCCAGTGAACAGGAAGAGCGTTGACAAATGAACATTTCAACACAAGCAACTTCGTGTCCTGTTCTGTCAGCTTTCAGCTGGTCGCCTCTTGCTGCAGACCGGGCAGCTGATGGCTGGAGGCGCCTCATGTTATACAAGCTATCAAGCGAGCAGCGACTGGCGGTGGCTCGTCCTACGCTGCTGAGGCCTCCTGACGCTAATCATTCGCTCTGCATAGGTAATCACAAAATGAGCCACAGGGCACTGCTGATAGCCACAGGCGTTCAGACAGCAGAGAGAGTCGCAGGGAATTGCCAAGAGCTGCGACACATGCACTGGCAGTTTGAACACCTAAAGAAAGCTAGAAGCATGACTGCTTGCCTTTGTCAGCTCACTCCATATCCTCTCTCCACGCTCAACCACATCCTCTCCCAAGTCAACCTGTTCCAGGCAAGAGACAGTCATTTTGCTGGCTCACTCTGGAGCATATTGCAGAATTGTGAGAGGGAACGTGTGAAGATTCATTATCGTCCTGATGTGAAGGCACTGTGATGTCAGCTATGTCAACAAATCAACTGGCTGACAAGGTGGTCAGGTGGCATGCTTACTGTTGTAGCAAAGAAGCTCCTAAGCGTGTTGTTCTTGATCTTGGATGAGTCCACCCTGCGCAAAAATAGAGCTCAGCTTGATGTACGAATGGAATCGCGATTCAAGCAGGGCATGGTGTCCAAACTAGCCTTGCATTTGACCCTGCGTGAATAGCCTCTGCTGGTAATCACCCCCCCTAATGCCACTGCAGAACGTAAAAGTGAAGGGAAACATGGATTGACATAACCGAAACCTTCGCAAATGCTCTGAGTGTCCAACCACTAAGAGCAAAAGGAAGATACAATAGGTGGAAATGATTCCTCACTGTATAGCTCCTGTGCGCTTGAGTGCTCCCAGAGTCAAGCTTGTAATGACTACTTGTGAGACTGTGAAGAATAGCCACCCTGCCATTTGGCTCACAGCTTGGGGCGCGCTGAAAGATTCCGATGGAGTCTATAATACCTGCGCAAGCTGATGCCAAGCTGGGGAAAGCAGCAGGATAGCAATGTGAGACGTCTTCACATGCCTATGCACAATATGCTGTTAGAATCGAGTGGTGTCTTCAAGCAGAGACTGGGTGAAGTTGGTCTATAGACAGGGTTTCAAGGGAAACCCTTCTTTCCGAAACTAAAAACGCCGAAAGCTCAGATGTTTTGTTGAGGGGATCTTGATCTATTCTTCGAGCTTAAACCTTGCCAAGTAAAGTATACTCGTGATCTGGTTAGGCTGTTACATCGCCTCAGCTGCTCTCTGTGCAACAACACCAATTTCACCTCCAGCAGACAGGAGGAAGCTCTACCTTGGTCAGCGAGTCACCAACTTATAGATTATCACAACAATATTTTTCTGCAGTTTAGTTGACAGGCGTTCTTGGAGAGTCTGCTGCTGGAGCAGTAGGTGAGAGCCGCAGCACGCTGCCTTCAGATCCCATCAATATTTGCGTGGATCTAAAGAAAACCACACCATTCAGATCAGAAGAAGGAAGCCATTTCGTTTCTTATTGGGCCCTTAAACAGATGCAGGATTATGAATCAGCAGTCTGACTTGGTTTGTGCAAGGTTCTAAGGTCTCTTGGTTGCGACTGCCAGCACAGGATGAAGCTGCTCACGCACAACATGCTATCGTGCCACATAAAAGGCGTGCAAAACGGCTTTCCTTTTAAGATAGAGCCAGTCAAGGTGGAGCAGGTGGACGCAGACTATGACCCAGACTTCCTCCGGCACATCTACCCTCGCCTAGAGTGGAAGGCCCTCTGCGAAGCCGCCGCAACCATGGGTGAGCCTATGCACATTCAGCCACCATCACTGCTTCAAGGGTGTGGCGGAAGCTGCGCAGCAGCCGTAATAGCTGCGCATGGGGCGCTGTAGGAACAGCCACTAAAGGCAGCAGCAATGTCTCAGCTGGGACTCATTTCGACTGGCCTCCAGTGTCGCTGTCCAGATGACAGCATTGGCACTGTACACTCAAAGCTGGTTGCCCAACCTGAGGCTAGTACAGCATGGAGGAGTTTTTGTTGCTGCACCCTCTGCCTTGCTCATTCCGTCGATACAGCATTTTGGATGGGCGTTCCAAATTCCTCATTATCTCCAATTCAAAAGCGAGGGCTGCCATTTGGACCATCATGTTCCTGAGCAGCTCAGTATATCAGCACTGACATCACTACAGTCGCCAGGCAATGTCTGGAAGGACGTGGTAACAGAATGACGGCCTTATGCACCACATCACATGTAAAAAGGGCATAAAATATTAGCCAGTGCCCTCGCCACTCTCACGGGGCGTTCCTTGTTGAGCAGCATGTGTTGGCATGTGCGCGCAGGTGCTCCCGGGCTGCCAGAGGAGGTGAGCGAGGAGATGCTGCAGGACGACGACTTCCTGCGCAGCTTCCACCATGCCCTGCTGGAGCTGGTGCTTGAAGAGGGCGCCCTGATTTGCCCAGAGACCGGCCGCCAGTTCCCTGTCCACAAGGGCGTTCCCAACCTCCTGCTCAACGAGGACGAGAACTGATTCACATAGCAGATAAGCAGCATGCGTTTTGTTGGTGTGGGTTTCAGAGTGTGCAGAAGGCGGGGTCGTTGTTGTGCTGCAGTAATGTCCTAATGCTTGTTGGATGATGGGATGCATGGGTTTTATTCGGGCTCTGTCAATGCCCGACCTGCAAGCACAGCTGCAGAGGACATGCCAGAAGTGGAGTGCAGCTGTCTGATAATTTTGACAGCAATATGTGGATATCAAACTGGAGCTTGAAATAAATTTGTCCCTTTCCTGGTCCAGCAGGACAATGCTGCAGCATGCAAGACCCGGTTGTCCTATTTTAATACATTTAAAGACTGACTAGCAATTGCAGTTGGGACCTTTTATGAAGAGCAGGCAAGCAGTGGCCAGTGACCTTTGGAACCATTGCTCATTTTAGGAACCCACGCTCACTTGTAATTGATCAGTCACGGACGCTGTGATTGTCATCATATTGCTGGCATCACCGTAAAGTTTCAAAGAGTACATGGTCATGTACATGTATAGGAGCTAGCTGGCTGCAGTCCAGACTAAGTGCACATACAAGCATGCATTCGCAGCATCTAGTTTTAATGAATGGAAAACGTATAACAATGACAGAAATGTGCACCCACAGCTGTGATCTCCAACATTTAACTTACCTGATCAGCAGCCAGCAGAATAGGACTGACTTCTGCAGCGCTCAGATTTGGAAACCAACTGGCCCGTGCCTCCAAAGCTTCGGCAGGTGTCCAGATACTTGCATCACTCAGATGCGCAGCATAGTCAACATCGTTCTGCCAAGCGAGTCTGTCTATCTCCTTCAGAAGCAGGCCTTGCAGCAACATCGACTGTAAATTGCCCATTATTGGAGCACCTGGATGGAAGATGCCTTAAGTAGCCAGGCAGGCACACCCAAACCTCTGTATGTAGTGCAGCCGAGCTTTTTAAGAATCTTAAGACGCCAACTGGGTCCTTTGCTGATCCCTTGGAGAGCTTCAGGTGATTTTTATGCAGACACAAACTCACCTGAAGTCTTCAGGCACACTCTCAGGAGGCATATGTGCTAGGCAGCCTGTCGACCTCAGAAAAACTGATCGCCACTTTCCATTAGATCTCCTGGAAGAGCAGAACAGGTACTCAAACTCAACAATATGCAGCTAGCCTGCACTGTAGGGTGAGCCTTCAGAGAGCGTGACTGACACACCACGAAAGACGAACGTGAACCCACTCAGGCATCTGGTGCGAGCAGAAGTCCAGAAGGTAACCAGAAAACAAAAACTGCAGTACAGCAGTAGTTATAATCGGTGAAGCACAACTGGCGCACACAGGACACCTGTGTTCCTCACTGGAGCAAGAATGGTGAAGCACCGGCCAAGATGTTCTGGAAGACAGCCACACGAGATCAGTGGGATCTTCACACAACCAATCTTCAGATTGAAATATATTGTAATTCGAGCATGGTCGAGATAAGCACCCTGTCCAGCAAAATGCACGGCGATCTCTGCATTCAGGTCACCACATGTCGAAGGTGGTGCCCTTTACCCCGTCCAGTATTTCCAACGCCTTAATACCTTTTTATGCAATAAAAATTTATTAGTTTGACAACTGGCAACAATTTAATAAATCACGAAGACGCAGGGAAGAGTCCAAGCAGATTTATTAGTAATCGTGTGTCACTTTTACCAAATCCAATACTCACCACTGGCAGGATGATCGACAAGACAAGTCCCGAAAATTCGGGAATAGATACGCTTTAGAGGTTCGCAGAAATAGAGAAATCTCACAGGTAATCCAAATTGCCGAAAAGCCACGATTTCTTTTGGATTAAAACCAGCGAGAACTAGATGCGTGCAGATATCGATACATATTCACCCTTAGAGGACGACCACTTCGATCCACGTCCATAAATCACGTATACGTGTGAAAACACCTATCAATCGACGCCTTTCAACGTATACTCAATAGATAGCACGGTTTATACACGAACCCAACAACAGAGTGCCCGAAAATCACGATATTCACTTCCGGTTCGTGTTCTCTACGGCATATCTACCCCACCGGTTACTAACCAGACGCAACCCCTAGGTATACGCTTGTAAGAAAGCGTATCCAAAAAGTATGGATTCATTATAATCAGAAAAATCAGGTACTTTGACGGTGATGCCAGCGTCTGCATTTGACTCACAAGGTTCCTTCCTTGGATCCCCTCTGAACGAGACCATCAATTTTCTTGGATAGCTGGTTTGAAGCTATAGCAGCAGATGTCATGCTCTCTAAGAATGCTGAAGATAGTTTTCTCTAGAGAATTGTTAGGAACGTGCTGTGCAAGGAGCAGAAGCAGGCAACGATCAATTACCTTTGATATCAGAAACCAGCAAATTCGACAGTACAATCTTAGCTGTTTAAAAGGTGGTCAAGCATCAGAATTGGGAAACGCATCTTTTAAAACAATGGCTGGCATTTCAGAAGCCAATATATCCACCGCAGACGTTCCTTCAACCGCTGCATCAGGTGCTTCTCGAGCCAAACCAACGGACCTCAAATCAGGACTCGTTTATGAGGATGAAGGTGTCTCTTGCACTGCTGTGCAGATCATCTCCCAGATTAAGAGGCCCTTACTTCTGCAGAGCAGGAGGTGATTGTCCAATACGTCGTCCTTAGGAGCGATCTGTGGAAAAGTTTGGAGTGGCCACTGGGCAGCATTGTGGCGCAGGCCTGCCATGCAGCCACAGCCGCGCTGTGGCTGCGTCGCAATGAAGAGAACAGTCTGGCCTACTGCGCAGACAGCAACCTTGATCACATGCACAAGGTGCTGCTCAAAACTCACCCAGGCGCCTGCTTTACTGACAGCTCCCTGGCGTGGGCATTATCGAATTGCCTGTCCACCATTCACACTCCCAACAAAGGACAAGACACAGATCACACCGCCAACTGAGGCTATTTTTGAACAGACAACATTTTCTGTGCAACAGGTGGTTCTGGAGGTCAAAGGGGAGGCACAGCTGACTAATCTAGCAGCAAAGCTGCAGGAAGCAGGCGTGCCTCACAAGCTGTGGATTGAGCAGCCAGAGAATTTCCCCACCTGCCTGGCCACGGCGCCTGCACCAAAGAGCGCTGTGCAGCAGCACTTTAAGAAGCTCAAGCTGTGCAAGGGGTCGTAGCTTGAGGAAGACTGCCCCTGAGGCTGAGAGCTGAGAGAATTGCGCACTGTGCTGCATCATGGAGGATCCAACACTGGATGAACTGAATTGGCAACCAGCTGGTGTACACCTAGTTTTGCAGTCATAAACGAGAACAATGGCCTTATGCATCATTATATGATTATCATATTCTTATGTCAGGTCTCGGGTGCATCCACATGCATGGCACTTTCGAATCTAAAGCAGGAAAGAGACTGTGCATGCGCGCATTTGATGCTAATCCAACACTTTGAGATGGTCGATTCACTATGTTTTGTTCGCACTTTACATCACAGTATGGGCACATCCATGCAGATGCATAGTGGGCCCCAGGTACGATAAAGGTGTAGAATCAGGCGCTGTCCTGCAGTTTAAAAAGAACAAGCCTGCCAACAATTTCGAATCCAGTATACATAAACGTCAATAGGAAGCACTGTATCGCGCATCGCACAGGAGGGATTGTACGGGACTGTTCTTGCCAGATTTCCCACATGGCAACAAAATCAGAGATAATCTAGTGTACAAGGCAGTACGCCTTTAGGGCAACAATCCTACGGACCAGACTTGAGTCAGGAGTCCCAGCTTCAGACAATCTAACTGGCAAGCGCAAAAAACGGGTGGTAACAGCACTGCTACGCTCGGATGCTGTAATCTGCCGCATGCACGCTCTGCATGCCCGGACTGCCTTTGCATGAGCGGCGAAGATACAATATCGACTGCACCAGACAGCGTAAGAAGAAAGTCTGCACGCTCAGTTCCACCTCTTGGCATTCTTGGCCTCCTTCCCAACCGGATTCTTGGTGTTGAAATCCTTCGCCTTGGCCTTCTTCTGCATCATCTTCTCCGCCTTGCTCAACTGCGCACCCAGCACACGACCTCCTTAGACGCAAAACTTTGACCTGCCTAGAAGTGCCTGCAGCCCCTGCTTTACTCTTAGCCAGCTCCTCGCATTGGATTGGTTTCTGCAACCTGCGTGTATGCATAATGTGTGAACTTTAAATTTCTGGTGCCGTTCAGCACGCAAACAAGTTTGCTTGTTTCATCACCCGAAAAAGGCCAACAGAGCCATCGTTCCTTTATTTTGGAAGGGCCTGTGCAGCTAAAGCAGCCAAGCAGCATGCTCGCAGCCCCGCCGTTTTCTCACAACACTTGCATGACGGCATGGGCAGGCCCCAGAGGGCGCACCTTGGACTTGGCCTTGATCTGGGACTTTTCGAGCTCGCGTTTCTTGGCCTGCTTCTCTGCCATGACCTCTGCCTCGCCCTCGTTCTTCTCCAGGAAGCGGTCGTAGTTGCCCTCATAATCGCGCAGCGTGCACCCCTCCACCTGCGCCCAACCAAGCCAATCCCTCATTGTCAAAATGTGATTGCTGTGGCATGCAAAGATAGCCAGATTGTGGCAATCATATTGAAAGTCTTTCTGAAATGCTGCAACGTTGCTGCATCCACTGTGCCCACCATGCAGATGTTTTAGAAATGGGAATTCTAACGCTGCTCGCAGGCACTCTGAAAGAACTATTGTATGGCTGAGGCGTTGGCACATGCTGCGGCTGACTTTGCAACAGCATCTCTTCTGAGGAAGCAACGACAACATCAACGAGCACAGAAAATACACACAAAGCGCCTGAAGGGGGAAGATTCGAGTCTCTCAAGGGTTGCTTCAGAAAATATACATCAAAGCAGAATATGTTGGGATATAGAAAGAGGGAACGCGCACCGCGACGATGCGCGTGGCAATCTTGCGTAGGAAGTATCGGTCGTGGGACACAGAGATGACAGCGCCCGGGAATGCGACCAATGCTTCCTCCAGCATTTCCTTGCTGGGAATGTCTAGATGGTTTGTCGGCTCGTCCAAGACTAGCAGCGTGCCTGGCGTCAGCATGAACTTGGCCAGCGCCAGCCGCGCCTTCTCTCCGCCGCTCAGCACCCGCACCTGGATGCAGTCATATGTATCTCAGTCCACAGTCTTCTTAGCCCACCTTCTCTTTTTGGCACGCATCACTGGACCAGTAGAGCCTTTCCGTACCGACAAATGCTTCCATTTTTATTTCTTTCAGGTGCACAAACTACCATTCCAAGAGCACTAGCAAACCATGCAAAATCCGCAAAGAAAGGGTGAATCATGTTTGGAGAGGATGAGAGCTGGGACATTCAAGTGCAAAAGGAGACAACGCGTTCAATGGAAACCTTGAAATACCACAACAGTGGTGTTCATGAGGAGCTGCACAACGCCGCACCTTTTTGTGGACGGCTTTGCCGGTGAACATCATGCGGCCGAGCAGGGCTTTGATGTCATTCAGCTGCGCGTCTGTCGCCGACCGCTCCAGAGTCTCCTGCACGCTTAGCTCCAGGTCCAGCGCCTCAGCCTGCACAGTCAGCGATCACTCAGCATTACTGACATTCCGGCTAATTACTCATCGCATGTGCGTGCTGCAGGATGGGAAGCTCCAGAGATGCCATGCAAGATCTCCCTGTGCGCCCTTTCCAACGCACGCTGCCAAATGACGCTCGCATTGTCAGGCATGTCTGCATATTGTCTGGTTTTTGGTAAGGATGCAACAGCTGTGAGGATTGCTTGACATGAGTCATCCGGAAGCTGCCAGACGTGATGATGCCTCGGCGGTGTCATCCAAGTGTGTGCATCTGACACCGTGTCCCTTCCAAAATCACAGCACATACCAACCACCAGGGTATAGTCTAGGCATCCTATCCCCCCCATCCACTCTTCCCCCAGCTTATTCACATGGTTCATGTCATTTCGCCTCCTCAAGGAGGACACAAAATTCATCATTATGTATGGAAAACCTCGTGGCAGGGTTGGGTAGGGAGTTGCCTGGTTCTGCTCAAAGTAGTTGGGCAGGATGTGGTGCTGCCCCAGGCCAAGGCTGCCAGCGATGGGCTTCTCGATGTCCATGATCAGCCGCAGCAGCGTGCTCTTTCCGCACCCGTTAGGACCTGCCAATTGATGCACGCTTTCATTATGCTATGCCCTTGAACACACTCGCAGGGGGCCTTCACAGAGACCATCACAGCTGTTTGCAGCGTAAAAAGAATCTCAAAGAGAAAGACCAAAAGTGGCACTGGCAGCTGACGTTGTAAACAGCAGAAGCTGCAAGCTGTCCTCGGCAGTTCTTTTCCATACGCCAGACAATGCCAATGACGGGCTGGCCCTGACCGGTCTCGAGAATCACACTGCCACACAAGGCTTTTTCTATTTTCACATGCAGCGCAGCTCTCCAGAGGTGCCGAAGGAGGAAGGAGGGAATTGCTGCACCTATGATGGCAACGCGCTCCCCTTTCTCAATCTCCAGGTCAACTCTGTCGAAGAGGAGTCTGTCGCCGTAGCCATGAGTCAGCCCATTGATCTCCAACACGCGCTGCCCCATGCGCTCAGGGGTGGGGAATGCAAACGAGCGCTTTTTGGGCACAAAGGGCTTAGTCACGATGCCCTCCTCGCTTTTGATCTTCTCCAGCGCCTTCTTGGCGGCTGCCGCGCGGCCGGCCTGGTCGCCGCCAGTCAGCCGCGCTATGATGTCCGTCTGCGCGCATGTGGCAGAAGACATAATTCAGGGCAGCTTCATGCTAGTGACAACGTTCAGGCGAATGGTAATGTGGGAAAGGACTGCAACCAGATGCCAAGAGACGCTGGCTCCTATTTAGGCCACTTTAATGTAGCCTCTGTGTTGTGCTGTGTTGGCCTTAGGCGTGCATGGCTAATTTATTCTGGCAACAGGGGCGGTGCAATATAACTTCACCGATCACGCCTACTGTACGTCAACTCGGTCTTTCAAGAGGAAGGCGCCCTACCAACTGCCATCCTTCTCAGCAACAAATGTGCCTTGCGGGAACTCTCAACCTTGACTATGCTGTGCAGTCTGGGAAAGCTAGTGCAGTGCGCACCTGGCGCGCGATCTCCTTCTGCTGCTTCTCGTAGGCAGCCCACTGCAGGGCCACCTTCTCGGCCTTGGCTGCCACGTACTGCGTGTAGTTGCCCTTGTAGGTAGTGGCCTTGCCGTGCTCCGTCTCCACTATCTTGGTGCACAGCTGGTCCAGAAACTCACGATCGTGGGAGACTATCACCAGCGGAATATCCTGCTTCCGCAGGTACCCTGCAACACAACAGCAGGAGATGCTCAGCCTCAACTACCGTTGGTCTCTCTGGAGTGGGACTGAGTAGGACTACAGTTTTTTCTGTCCTGTGCATAAAGAGTTGGGACTCAGTGCCTTGGTATGCTGGATGGGGCGGCTGGGATCTCATCCATATCCCATTGAGATCCAGTAGGAACCAAGGCTAGTGATGAGCAAGGCAGTCCTTTTCACAAAGCAAGTGTGCATGCAATGCTAGAGATAAAGTATGACTGAGAAGAGGCGCACATTCCTGGTTCGGATGAGGCCCCTGTTATGTGTAATGGTGCCAGCATAACGTGACATTCACAAGCAAGGCTCTCAGAAAGCCGCAGGAATCAAACAACCAGCAATCTCTACGTGCTCACATCTCCTACGAGCTTTCCGGGACGAAATTAGGTAAAGAGCCCACCTTCGAGCCACTCCAGAGCATCCAGGTCGAGGTGATTGGTGGGCTCATCCAGAAGCAGCAGGTCTGGCTCCTGCAGCAGAATCTTGCCCAGGCACATGCGCATCTGCCAGCCGCCGGAGTAAGACGCGACTAATCGGTCGTTGTCCTCGGCGGTGAAACCCAGTTCTGGCATCATCTGGTCCACCTTCTTGTCCAGCAGCCGGATGTCCAGCTCCAAGGCCTGCCCGCTCAGCTCCTGCGCGCGCCAGCACCCCACTTGCGCTGAGACTGCTTCATTTTGAAATAGAAACCCAGCTGAGCATGCTTAATATGCGCTGACAGGGCTTCTGTTTGGAACAGAGAGGCAGCACAGAGTCCACTCCTTTGAGAAGTTCTGCTTGGAATAAGGATGCAGAAGAGAGGTTCACTAAGACGGATAGACCCTGTTATGCATATGATCAAGCAGGCATGAAGAAGGGTGCATAGTGTCTCTTCTTAGACGCATATTTGGAGTTGCTACCACTCTTGAAAAAACCCTTAGAACACAGGCGGAGTTGTCTTGCAGTTTGAAACATCCAGGCCAACATGGACGTTTCTTGCAGGACCCTTTGCAGTGAAAAGTGGCTGATGACTGGTGTTGGCAAAGCATGCAGGTTGACTTCTGTCTAGCAATCGATGAATGAATGAAAGTTTTGACAAGCAGGGTGCTGGTGTACACACCTGGAGTTCGTCCAGCAGATTTGCCATGCGGTCCATGTCCTCACCACACTCCTCCAGGCCCTTCTGGATCTCCTCCTGCCTGTTCACCACCGCCATCTGCTCCGCGTACGCCGACATGAACTCCTCCTGTTGCAGACAAGACACACCACACATTCAGTCCCAAGACACAAAACAGAATGCTCCCTGCCACCACGCACTGCAGACATGCCAGACCGTCGCAAAAATCCCAGATCAAATGTCCATTAATAGCACTCCAAGATGCCTCAGCCTCCATGCTGCCCTGCCATGATACTGCTCAAAATAAGGACCTCAGAAAAGCAGCGCCCAATTTTCAAATTTGAGCATTGCATGCTGCTGACTCCGAGACACACTTTGGGGCTTCACAGCTCTCCACAAGGTTCTGTAAAGGACGAGGGCCAGGGGCGACCCAGTGGGCTCACCCGAACAGTCCGGGTGGGCTCGACGTCAAACTCCTGGGTGAGGTAGGAGATGCGCATGTTGGGCTTCTCCTTCACAACAGCGCCCGAGTCCGGCTGCAGCGCTCCAGTGATGATCTGCAGCTGCGTCGTCTTCCCTGCTCCGTTTATGCCTGCAAGCATGCAGCACAGCACACATACTTACAAGTCATGCATTGCTTGCTGAGGAATCGCGGGGATCGCATATGCGCAGGTGCAGAAAGCCACCAGCCTGGAAAATTTGTGCAGCAAAATTTCCGGTTTAGTGTATGAACGCAAATGCAAACCTGCCAGGATCTTGCCACTGACATGTAGTTGCTATGTGGCTACTGCCGGTGTAAACTATCTCCACCCAAACGGAGCGCCTGAGTCTCAAGGGCATTGGGAGTCCAAGCATAAATTACTGTTTTGATGAATATGGATGACTCACCCACTAGGCCCACCCGCTCGCCCTTCTTCACCTCCCAAGACACGCCCTTCAAGAGCTCCTGGTTTTTGAAGGTGATTCTGATCTGTGACAGCCGCAACACACAAAGGTCAACTCCACATATTTCCTCCTCTACTGACACCGAGCATGATCACAATGAAGCTGGACTGTCCTGAAGGGATTGGGCGACAAGGGCTATTGTAACTGCAGCAGCAACTCCAAAAGGGGCCATCCAAGGACAGGGGACGCACATCTTCTAGCTTTACACCAGAGCTGACTGTGGAGGCAGCAGCTCTGGCGCCCTCTCCGCCGCCACCGCCATTCTTCCCTTTACCGCCTTTCCCTCCCTTGCCCTTCCCTTTTCCTCCCTTTGCCTGGGCCCCGGACTGCTCCGCAGTTGCCGGCTGTGCCGACTGCTGCACCACACACAACAGGAACTCCTTAGTAGAGATCACTCATATCAAACAAGCACTGGAAACGCACGGGAAAGAGGACCTCGACGCCATGCAAGCTACTATGCAGCTGTCGATTGTCCTCCATCAGGATAGTGGGATGGCAAAGCACACCTGCTCTTCCTTCACTGCGACTGCAGCCCTGGCCTGGACGGGCTGTCTACTCCTTGTGCTTGCCAGTGAATGGCTCGCCAGCCTGCACAACGATGGCAGACATCAGCGTGTCTGTGCCAAGACTGGGTCTGCTCAACCTATCGCCACAGTACAGGCTTGCCCATCACGAAAAATGGACAAGTCGTCTGATGCTATCGTTCAGCTGGTCAGTCAATTTGTACAAACACAATGGAATTGGGAAACGGAGTGTCGACTAGCCCGTTCCAATAGGGAATTGGCAGTCCCAAAGGTCAACCAGCACTGGTTCTCGCTGAGCCACTGCCTTCCAGAACGTGAGGCCCACTATGATGCCGAGATGTGAGGAATAAACTAACCTGGAGGAAAACGTTTCCGAGCTGCTCAATGGCACCACTGGTCTGCTGCACAGCGGGATGTGCTGCTTGGCTTGAAGCCCACGAGACTGCAGGTGTGTGGGACAAGGTGGCAGCATAGCACAAACATAGCTTGTGCTTGGTGCAAACATGGCTAGCTACTTGATTGTTGCCAGCAATGAATGCAGAGGACAGACAAGTTCTTGAACTTGTTGCACTACAACCTTTTGCAAAGGCGGATTGTCCCTGAGGCAGTTCTGGCAAGTTACTGATACAGTACTGTGATTGCCTGTGTTAGCACAGCTTCCAAGGCCTCTTTATTGCGCCAAACGCTTTCGTCGCAGCATTGAACGAGATCTTGTCCCTCAGCCACTGGATTAGAGCCTGCCCGTGTGCCACGCTGGCTACTGCATGGAAGCCGAACGGAAATACAGGAATAGATTTTGTCGCGATAAAGACAGCCCGAGACGACAATTTATTTTATGTCGTCTCGACTTTGGTCTTTTAGCTGGCAGCCTCGGCAGGCATCACTATGCGCAGATGGCCCTTTCTGTGTCACCTACCATAGAGCATTTGTACATAGGTTGCCCTTCGATCTGCAGATATCCAGAGCTGCTCAATTCTCCTTAAACCTCCCTCGTGAGGGAATTGTGACACTCAAGGCCTTTCCACCAGGTATCGTGGATTGCAGTCACAACACCCTGCTCTTCCCCTTCAGTTTTACATGAGTGACGGCCGCATATTGTGGGCTAGGGGCCTCCACACCAAGCAAATGGTCTTTCTAAGACCCCGCTGCATCAGCCATCTGCGCGGCCGCATACATTGCGCCTGCTTTCTGAACCTAGCAGCACATGCGAATACCTGCGCACATGCGTTAACGCCGTTTCCTGACTCCGATCGCCTGCCGGGTTTCAGCATCTGCATGCGTGAGAGATCCGCTTTGCACTTTGCAGATTTCTCATAGTCAGCTACAAACAATGGCAGCCTAGCTGCCTTGGGGCACCAGTCAGCCATTGTCCTACCATTCATCACTATGAGGTCGCTCCGCAAGCGCAATCATGCAGCTGTGTCTCAGGCGGCTACATTGTTGCCCAGGCAAACAAGAGACTTAGCTCCTCGCCGGGATGGGCATCATTCCATCCAGACAGGCATCACCGTGTAAGCAATGCCATGCACATAGACATTGAATATGAAATCGCAGAAGAAAGCAGCAGGATGGTGTTGGAGCATGCATTGGAAAACATACTTGTCAAGTGCGCCGCGCGTAGCGATCAGGCAAGGCTCAACTCTGTCCTTCGATGACGGGCCATCATCGCTCGTGGCATCGCAGCGAACGAGCACCAGCAATCTATCGCCATTATTCGCAGCTAGCACAAGCCTGATGTCGGCGCATGGGCAACTGGAGGCCGATTGGTCACGACTCGATTGGCAGGTGTCATCACTTGTCATGACTATGCGTTCCTCAGAATTCCATCTTGTCGGCATCTTGCCGCCATAAAAAGGATGATTGCAGCCTGTCACTGTGTTGTGCGGTGTTATAAGGGGGTCAAGCCTCAGATCTGCCATGGTACCTGCTTGCAGAACGGGTTGATCAGTTGAGGGCCTTGTCTAGATCTTACCAGTCAGCAAAGGCTTGTCATCATCATTATTATTATTAAACGCCTTTCCAATCCATGAGGATCAGGTGCATCGCAGCAGCGTTTCTATGACAGCCTTCCAACCTACTCTATCTTGGGCTTTCCTCCACCAGGTCCCAAGAGAAGCCAGGTCCTGTCTGACATAATCATTCCAGGACTTGACAGGTCTACCTCTTCTGCCAGCACCATCCAAAGTGCTAAACAAGAACATTTTAGGCGTTCCATAATTTTACAATGGGCAACGTTCGGCCTAAATTAATGTAATCTGCATTCGTTCGCCGAAGGACGTCACTGACAACGTTCCTGATGGCTTCCCAATCACGCAGACTGGACCATTTGGACAACAAAGGGCAGCAGAGAAGAAAATTATTCAATGATCTGGAAGGCAGAGAAGACCATTTCAATGAAATGTGCAGATCGTGAAGCGAAATGATTAGCAACTTCGCTCTATCTTTTCGGAGCACCCATTCTTGAAGTCTGAAGTGTTCTCAAGGTAGATTGCCCAGCTCAAGTACTTTTTGCAACCGCACACTTCTGACTGCAAACAAAGGGGCCTGCAGGACGGAGGCAGCGTTGCCAACTGGTGCCCACACAATTGCTGTGAAAATATGACCGGAGGATGGACTTGCAAGTCTTGTGTAGTATAGAGGACTGATAAAATTGCAGGGATGGGTAGAGAATTACCTGTGGTTGGGTTTAGTACCACGCAATGGTAATGATCACACCTACAGATGAAGGTACACAGAGCTTGCAGGTCACATGTAGAACCCTCACCCAAATAACTTCCTTGGAAACTACTTCTAACGAAGAAAATTGTTTACTCTAAACGTGCACATTGTTTAAAGGCGCAGCACCAATGTGCAAGCCGCACAGGGCAAAGCCAGCTGGATTACAACTTGTTCAGGAGCATGCCGCAGAGCCCCCACAAAAGAACCCTTCCTTAACAGCTACTTAACAACATTGACCAACTGCTCAGTCTCTGTGCTCCCTTGCTGCAGCCATAGCCTCGTTCCCGTTTGCCACCTGCTGCGCAGCTGCAAATGCAGCTGCATCCTCTGGATTGATGTTGAAACCTGCAGCGCACACACCACACCGCTCAGAACAGCACCTTTCTTCTCCTTCTTCGCAAGAGCTTTACCAAGATGTGCAGTTCAGGTTGCACAATGAAGTTTTCAGTGTCAGCGCAGAGCTTCAAGAGCCTGGCGTAAATCTTGTGATCCCCGTACATCAGATGCAATTTAATCTGCAAAAATGAATAACCAAAGGACTTTCTGAGTGCACACACACCACATGCACAGTGCAGGGGAGTCATTAGTCACGATAGAAGTTCTATCATAGAACAATGTCGCGCAAAGGCTCATAAAAGAAGAATCCTTTTAATTTGTCACCTGGCAGCAGGGAAGTAAAGAAGCCCACAACAAGCGCCTGCATCTCCTGCACAAATCCGCGCGGCCGCGCTCGCCCCGTCGGCCCGGCCCCGGCCCCGGCCGTTGGCGCCGCCGGCCGCGCGCCGGCACCGGCACCCGCCGCATGCGCTCCGCCATTGGCCGGCCCCGGCGCCGCGCCTCCCGCGCCGGCCACCTGCTGCCCCGGACCCTGCACAAGAATTTTATGTTCAGAACGAGAGTCGAGGCGTCGAAGCTGCTGCTGAGAGCTACAAGCCAGTATCAAGTCAGCGCCCAATATCCAGACCCCTTGCGCACACCGGAGCGGCTGCACCAATGCAGCACAATTTGCCCAAGGCCGGAAAAGTGAAGAAGCAACTAGCCAGCCATTGCGCCCTCCGCATAAGTCAGGAGCTCTGTGCTGGCTGCAACCACAAGAGAACGGCAGGACAGCGTTTGGGTGTCCCTGTCAATATTCCAGTGGCAGGCACACAGGGGTCCATGCGCAAAATTGAGAAATTCACTCTTTTCAACATGACATTGGAACATCCATACATTGAGGGATCGGGGGTGTTTGATGCGCACATGCATGGGCGGGAGCATGGCGAGCAGCCGCTGCCACGCGCGTCGGAGCGGAGCCGGCCCCATGACATACAGTGCAAGGCCCACAGTGGCAAACAGCAGGAAGCGGCCCGGCGGGCAGTGCTGCACGCAAAGGAAGCAAACACCTGTCAGCCCAACCATCAGCACGACACACTCCAACTCAGCCAGACATGTTCTCAAACCCTTTCTACCCAAGTTGACAACTGCAGACCTTTCGAGGGCCTGACAGGCAGCCAAGCCGGCGGGGAATTGAACCCAAAACGGAATTCAGCGCGGAAAACGTGTCAAGTTGACAGCGATTGTGAGAAGGGTGCAGGAGGGTGGGAGCATGCTCTCCCGTTTGTCACATCAACGAATCAGCGCTACCGGCAGCCACGCACTGAGATCTGTCTGCATAAGAAGTTGAAATGCCAGAGGTAAGGTCATTCATAAAAAACATCACGGCATACACTGTACCGGATGATTCCCAATAGAAGGGTCATACTAATAAATAATACCAAGAGAAGCCAGGCAATGGTATCAAGTTATTGAGACTGCCAGGAGGATTGCTGAATCCGAAAATGGAGGCAAACCTGGTAGAGGATGATGCCCATGACTGCGAGCTGCAGGATGGCGCGCAGGTTTATCTGCACCATGCGCACGCGAATCTGCCGCGGACGGCGTTCCCTCCTCTCACCCCGTGCCCCCCGCGCCACCGCATTCCCCAGCGCCGCGCCCTCCTGCTGCCACATGTTCACCCCCGGCACGCCTGCGCAGACGCGCACATTTCATCTTGAACAAAATATCATAATATCAATCCCCATGTACCATGCAGCTCAAAGAGAGCAGGCGCCTCAGGCATGTGACTTATTCATGTTCTGAATTAATGCACTGGCGCTGATGTTGGCTCGTGTGGCGCAAGCTCATGAAATCCGTCCTCGACAAAAACGGAATTCCCATGCAGTTGCTAGGATCTCCCCAAATCACCCAAAACGGCCAGGCAGGTGCATGCCAGCATGTTGCAGAGCTGACACTGCCGCGGCAGCATCCCAGCAAATCTCCGGGAGAAATGGAAAGAGCTTTGTGGCATCATGACGAGAATAGACATGACAGGGAACATGACAGAAACAGAGAGTGGACATCGCCTGATCATTGTTATGGGCCTGAGCAAAAGTCTAAGAGACCTTTGATGGCCATTGTGGCATGCAAGGCGTGGACACAGCAAAAAAAAGACACAGGGGCTGGCGCACCTTGGAACAGGTTCTGCACAGGGGGCCCCGGTGGTGGCGGCGGCTGCGGCTGCGGCTGCCCCGTGGACAGCGGCTGCGGCGGCGGCTGCTGAGCAAAATGCACGGGTCCGGTGGAGTAGGGCATCATGCCATAGGGCATCATCATGGGCACCACTGGCGCCAGAACAGGTGCGTAGTGCGGCTGCTGCTGCTGCCCGTTCTCGCTTGGGGGCGGCTGAACCTGCAGGCATGCAATATTCTGCCGCTCAATACCAAGGACAAGCAATGGCTCAAGTTAACGTGAAGCAGGTCAGCTGAATGACAAACGCAGCTGAAGGAGCGCCTGCTGGTTAATGAAACGGCCCCACTGCAATAAGAATGAGATTGTACTTGCATGAACAAGCATCAAGGGATAGAAGGCTGAAGGCTGCGAGCAATAGAAATTTTCCCCGAGTGCCGCTTTGTTATGTGCTCTCTTGGGGGCATTCAATCTCAGCTTGGGCAGGCCATATCTATGCACACCAGCTTCGCTTGGCCTTTGCAGCTTGGGGGGGGATATTGAGATGCAAACGCAGTGGAAGAACAGGCGCACCAGGCCAAGGACGGGCATGTAGGAGATGGGCTGGGGGAAGATAGGCTGCAGGTGGGGGAAGGGGTGCTGCTGCCCCAGGGGCTGCCCAGACAGCAGCGCGTCCAGCAACGCCTGCTGAGACGTTCCCTGCCCCTGTGCACAGCATCACCATCATCAGTTTGCCAGTCATGTGCTTTCCAAGCCCCGGCTGGTGTGGGACGGAAGAAATACTGAGCACGGTGTCCACAGTAAATTGGGTCTTGCTTGGATCTGGCGAGTCCAACAAGGGCTACGATTGTGGCAGCCTTCAACAGCAATTTGTCTGCAGGAAGCACCTTGCCTCTTGGCAGAAAATGCTCTTCAATTTGCTTTCTATTTCAGACTTCCAGGTTTGTGGGGTCTCAGCACAGCTGCAACGTTTCAAGTCTGATCACGTCGCAATAAGCATCAACATGTGGGTTTCTGCTTGCACTTGGCTTCACATGCAGCTGCAAGTCTCACTATCAGAAATGTGTGCTGTTAATTGTCTGCAGCACGCATCATCAGTTTGGCCCACTCCGAGACCCTGTCTGCCGTTTTACAATTGCAAACCTGGCCCTAATTAGATGGAAGTTGTGTTCCTTGTGATCATTTGCACGCCGACCTGAGTAACGATGTGTATCCCACGGGTGTGCTCCTTGTAGAGCTGACAGCCCGGACAGCTGTTTGCCTTCCCACATAGTCTGGCTCATCCACTAGCATAAATTCTTGAACTGCACTTGACACTGTGAAGGCCATACCGTGCCGTGACATGCCGGATTGTTTCGCATCGGCAGGTCGTGGGCCTGCAAACTTTGATGTCATGAGAATCTCGGAAGTGCAGTAAGGGACGGTGGAGAAAATTTTGTACCTGTTGAGGGATCTGCGGCTGCAGGAATCCGCGTTGAGGGACGCCCAGATTGTGGATGGCGGTGGGTGATGTCAGCGCAGCGAACGCGGCGCTGAATGCTGCGGCCATGGCTGGGTTGTTCACCAGCTGCGGCGGCAGCTCCGGCTGCGGCAGGCTGCTGGACGACCTCTGCTTCACCCAACCAACATGTGGAATCTCATTGTGGTGATACCCGTATGCATGGAGAGGCTCCCACAGATGCAGAAAGGTTTTAGCGTTTGTGCCATACAGCACTTGAAATTTCTTTGTCCAAGCTGCTTTGCATGCTCGTGCATAGATATGCATGCTGGGTCCGGCACAGACCTGCCCGTTGGGGAGAGTTGGGGACACAGACGGCGACAGCGGCTGAGGCAGCGGCTGCGTCGGCACGGCGGCCGACGACGCCGCGGGCGCCTTGCCCTTGTCGGCCGCCGAGGACGCGGCAGCGGCAGAAGCTGCAGACCGGCGCTCGGCGGCACCGGCGGCGGCAACCGCGCGAGCTGGCCGACCCGCGCTCCCGGGGGCCGCCGCCGCAGCGGGTGCGGTGGGTGCCGGAGCACCGCGGGCCGCCCCTTGGAAGCCGGGGGAATTTGCGGCGGGGTTGGTTGCCTCGACCACTGGCCGAGCCTGCTGAAGCGCCGTCGCCTGCCGCTGTGGCTGCGGCTGCGGCCGCGGGGCCGGTGGGTATGCGTAGGGCTGCGCGGTGGTTGCACTGGCTACAGCATCAATTGCGGTGGCGTCGGGGGCGGAGCCCCATGGGCGCACCACAACGTGCAGTGCTGGCATAATGTCCCCTGCCACCTGGGAGCAAGAGTGCGAATTGAATGCAGTGGAAGACCCCAATGCTTGGTGTTGACTTTCTTTAATTCTCCATCCACTGATCATTCCAACCTGGGTTGTCCTACTAGCTGTAATCTCATCAAGATCCCTTGTCTCTGCCGCTCACCAAGTGAGAGAAAAGCAGTGCATTCTCTAATTAAGGTGCCATGCGTATATAATGACACGTCTACATCTTTTGAGGTCGAAATGCAAGTTGAACAAGGCAGAGATGCCAGCAGATGCGACTGACACGGTGGTCTTGAAGCAAAATGAGGGAACTCACCGACGCCAAGATTTCCTTCAGCAGCATGCTGTCATCTTTCAGGACCTTCCCGGCAAAGATGACCTGCATAAAAATCACAGATGTTTGTGGTATTGTTGCGTCGACAAGATCAAAGCTATTTTTCAGCTGAATTTTTTCATGGACAAGAAGCACGCAACCCACTTTGACCAGATTTCCACACTTGCTTATATTATCCAAATCAATTCAAACTCACCGTAATGGCTGCGGGAGGAGGGTGATCATCATAGACCTTCGATAGTTTAGCCTTTACATCCTTCACAGTGGCATCGTCGGGAAGCTTCATCATAAGGTCTTTGACATTGGTCAGCGCGGGCCGTTTGACAATGAACGGAATATCTGGGCTTGCAGAAGTGGTCTCATCCATTGTAATCACTTTCTAGTGTTCTCTTGGCAGCACTGGCTCACCAGCAACACATTCAGGCCAGCACCTGCTGCTCTGCCTGCAGCGGATCCTTTGCGCTTGACTGTTTTCTACTTTACAAGAAGTTTGATCCGAAACGCGAGCACTGATGGCTTTGGCATCTGCATATTGAGCGCCAAAGGAGCACAGGGTGACCTAGTGGGTTGACCCACGGGCCGATTTGAAGGTCACCCCGAAGTTCGAAGTTAGTCAGGACCGATGAAGAACGTCCGAAACAGGGATGAATGCAAAGACATCATGATCAACCCACAGGATATCTTATATTAGATATAATAGTCCCGTATAACCAATTGATTGATATTGGTGGTCACGCTTCAGCCGGAAGTTCGCTGCGCATGTACTGTTCGTTAGGACGTTTGCTCCCCTAGTCACCAGTTCGCAGCAGTGTCATGCGTGGAGTTTATGGTAACAATGCCAAACACGATCGTCCCGAATCCACTACGGTCCCAGAAACGCCGAGGAAAGGTACGGCGAACTTCCTGAAAATCTCGCGGCATTGCGTGTATTGGATTCTCTGCGAAGCCAGATCAAAGGCATAAATCCATATAACTACAGCATTAGGGTCGAGTCTAGAAATTTTTGTCCTTAGTGTTCGTAACATAATGCTGCAGCGAAAACTTCGAGACTGCCACAGATGACAGTGGGCATTCTTTACTGCCTCCCAGGTGCTGGTGACAGGCTCCTGAACGAGAATGAACATGTCAGCTCCTCAAGCGAGACCCATCTGGAGGTGGAGCAGGGCAAACCCACAGGTGAGGGCCCAACACTCACGCATGGCCGTGGATCAACCACAGTGCGTGTCGCTCTGCACCCCTGTAAACAAGGACATCGCCCTGCAAATTTGATATTTGAAAATTGCTGGTCTATTTGAATCAATCACATTCTCGGTGTCAAGCAATTGCTTTTGTCGTGGATTCAGGGACCAATGAAGGGCGCAGAAAGAAGGGTTGGTGGTGCATTGGGAGGACTTTTGAGGTGCTGCCAGGAGTCCCCTGCAACACAGAGCTCTATGGCATCGGTGTAGGTACACCTCTGCACCCTTTGAGCTGACAAATATAGTCGCCATGCAGAAATTCTGCCCCGTATTTGACTCTCACTGCAGGGGCCCAACGTGCCGCGCACTTCTTTCTTGGATGCACCACACTTGCATGCGGCATCAAAAACAGATGGATCCTCGTGGAGGCAATGCGTTTATTCAATGTGCCGTGTTTTGGCAGTGTACATGGTGTTTGGGTTCCTGGACGTCTGGGGCCGGCTGCCAGTCAATTTCTTCCTCAAAGACGACCTCCACTGGAGCCCCAGCCAGGTCAGCTCTCCTTACATTAGAACTGAAGAGATGGATCATATGTCTTGTGTAACCTGCATTCTGAATGCTGTTCAGCCGATTTTTAAGTTTTTCGATGCCCTAGGACCCAATGGTAGCACATCTGCTTCTCTCAGAAAAACAGAAGCCACGCTGTGCGGATGCAAATGTTATGTTGTGCGAGCAGCTGGAGTTTTGGGGGGGGATTAAAGCGCTGCCGTGGGTCATCAAACCAGTGTACGGGCTGCTGAGCGATGCAGTTCCCTTGCTGGGCTACCACCGCCGATCCTACCTCATCCTCTTCAGCCTCATGGGTGACTCGTCGCCTGCCTATTCATCCTTTCTCACTCTCACAAGACGCCCTTTCTTTGAGCCCAAAGGCCTACGGAGTCTTCTGTCTTTCGCGAACAAGGTCCTTCTGCCTGAACTGCCGGCATCGTCTTTCTGCCCTGCAATCGACAGCGCAAATGCGGAATTGGAAAGACGCCTCTACATTTAAGCTCTGTGCAGGCGCATGTGAAGCAGCACTGCAGCTACCAACCAAATAGGCTGGCAGTGTACAAATTTGCACTGACAATCTTAGATCTTGGTGCTGACTGTAAGCCTGTCTGCTGGGAGACTGCTGCAGGCTGAACAAAGATGGCTGCAGAGAATTCTCATGCATTCCCACATGGTCTTTGCTCATATATGTCATTATTACTAATACGAACAACTTCTTAGTAATTTAAGTAAGGTACTGTTAGACATAGTAATATTAATAGAATGACTAATAAGATTTGCATGCGCGCAGATATTGGGGTGTGGGTGGGCTTCTCCCGCGTGCAGGATACACCTCAAGCTATAGCAGCGCTGATGCTGGCTTCCTTCAGCGAGGCATTCTCCATTACTGTTGTGGACTCCATATTAGTCATGCGCACGCACGGTCAGTCGCAGGACTTTGCAGCCTCGCTGCAGTCCTTCTGCTGGGGCCTGCAGGTGACTCACCGCTGACAATCAATAATCTTAGACTGACAGACTCCTTGACCTCGCATGCATGCTTGCGCGCTGGGGACTGTAATGTCACACGCCTATATCACAAGTTTGCAAATGCCCCATACCCACGTCCCGAATCCAGATATTTCTTGTCTTGCATGGCACAGCACGTTGCCCCAAAAAAATTGCCTGTTTCCTCAGCAACCATTTCATCGGACCTTGCAAGGAAGTGCTGGTCATCAGATCCGCTTGCCTTCGAGGAAGGAAATTTTCTACCAGTAAATGTAAGTCATGGAGAGCAATCAATCAGGTGTCGCTTGACGTACCTAGTCCTGAAGGACTGGAAAACAAGTAATAGTACTAACGCTACTTATGCGCTTCCTAGATCTTATGGGCTGTGTTGGCGCTGTGTGGCAGGCTGTGGGCAAGGTTGTGAGCGCTGCAGTGGTGGGAATAATGGTGCACCGGTTTACGCCCAGGAACTGCATGCTGGTCGTGGCTGCCCTGCCTGTCTTCGTGCTCCTGTGCTCCTTCGTCATGCGCGAAGAGCGAAAGCCCATCTTCGGTGCGTTCCCCTGATGAATTGCAGTTTAGCTGTTTTTCCTTTGAGCTGTCGCATGGGAGTAATGTGCATATCTGGGGCACGGCTGCCGATTCAACCATTGATGTGTCAGACATGCAGTGATTCACGGAGGGTCGCATTCCAGAGATCACGATGCCTGGATCTACATATATATAAATATATACCGCGAAGGAGATTTTAGCCTCCAGACGTGCTCATGCACGCAAATATCTAGCTGATGACTGTGCTGTGATGCATTCTGAGCAGGCAAAGCTGCCAGGGAGAGCCCTAGAGCGGCGGCTGTGCTTGCCGAGAAGATGACTCTGCTGCGTGACACCTGCTGCGACAAGTACCTGCTTCTACCCGCCCTCTTCTTCTTTTTATGGCAGGTCGGCTTTTGATTCTCAGTTGAATGTGCATTTGCCTTTCTTCTGAGAAACACTCCCGAGAATTATCCCTTAGATCAGCATGATTTACAGAGGCGGCATGCTCACTTAGAGCAAACATACCTGTGTTTTAAGCCGCATAATTGTGCTGATGTGGAGATTGTGCTGCATCCAAGCCGGTCAAATATTCTGTTCCTCATGACTGGGTCATCGACGTCCTGAAATTGCCTGCCTGCAGATCACCCCATCGGTGGATTCGGCCATGTTCTATTTCAGCACCAATGCTCTCCACTTCTCAGAGGAGTTCTTCGGCATCATTCTGCTTGTGGACGGCGTTTGCCAAGTCCTAGGTAAGCGTGGTCTCCAGAAAAGGCTCTTGTGCCGCACCTGCAACTCGGGCTTTGCTTCGACTTTTGACATTCAAGGTTAAAGTTCAAGATTAATCCTTGAGCGGGGTGTGGCTTCCCTTGAAAATGCATTTGTATGGCAGAGACAACTTCATTCATGACAAGCATGCATGCTCATGATTGATATGCCAAGTTGCACAAGGTCATTGGTTGGCATGTGATTGATGGTTACGTGCAAACAGGTGTGGCGTTCTACAATGTCTTCCTGAGGAGTGTGGCCATTAAGAAGGTCTTCTTCTGGAGTGCCATGATCCTCATAGCTGTGCATGCCGCCCAAGCCGTTCTGGTTACAGGTAATACTTTTTAAAATTCCTCGTATTGGGAAATTGCAATCTCAATCTGATCCCTCGTGCAAACTGGAGTCTGGAAGCATGCAGAGATCTCCCTTTGATCAACAAGGGGGACATCTCCGAAGCTCTTACAGCCATCAACAGACCACTGGCATGTCTCTGTATTTTCAACGGGCAGGCTGTTGAGGTTCAATCGCAAAACAGCCCTCTCTCCTGCTTTGGTGCTTGCATGGCATCGTGTCTCTCTTCTCTTCCAGTGTTCCAGGCATTGTGAGGCTCTTCATGTGTCCTTCTGGCTCAAGCATGGCACGATGTGCCCCTGTGCAGGATCCAACCGCACGCTGGGAATATCAGACGGAGCTTTTGCGCTTGTGGTTGGTGGGATTCATGCTGGAGTGGGACGCCTTGCAATGATGCCCCTTGTGACCCTGGCCGCCCGGCTTTGCCCCAAGGTAGAAATCCCTTGCTTGCTTGCTTGCTTGCTTGCTTGCTTGCTTGCTTGCTTGCTTGCTTGCTT
>JADEYI010000549.1_pt1 | contig 48337 bp, 48 predicted proteins | sample 8542331 | NCBI WGS metagenome assembly JADEYI01 (sample SAMN16510988, study PRJNA670497) | mine drainage metagenome | isolation source: biofilm near Copperflume 1 | place: Germany: Marsberg coppermine Kilianstollen | collected 2018-02 | reverse complement strand
AAAACCCCGGAATGGGTGATCGGATTCAGCGGAATACGCATCCCCGTCGGCGGAGGTTCGCCATGAGCGTCGCGAACCGGTCGGGCGGGAGCCACGCCTCCGGATGTTCAGCGATCCGGCCCGCATATGCCATCCGCGCGGGCTCGTCGAAACCGTCGGAGAGGACGGCATACGGGCGATCGAGCGAGGACCCCTCGCGGAGGATCGCGAGGCTGTCGACGAGCCACGAGCGCTCGTCATCGAACTGCGACTGGCGGCTGAAGTGCATCGGCAGGAAGGAACCCACGAGCTCGAGCCCATGGGCCCCGAGTCGCTCGCGCACCTCCGTCCCGGTTCCGAGGTAGCCGGGGGGGCCAAGCTCGGTCCCTCGATATCCGAGGCCAGCGATCGCCTCGACGACCGCCGTCGGCTCCGGCAGCCAGGCATCCGGCGGCAGGACCTCGTTGACCCCGAAGCAGACCGGCGCTGAGGCGGCGACGATCGCGGCGCGCGGTTCACCGGACATGGTGCTCTCCGATGGTGGGCGCCAGTTCGGAGTGACGACGACCTTCGTCCCCTCGGCGGGCGAAGGCCGGCGGCACCCTCGAGCTGCGGTTTCGATACTGGCACGCAGCACATGCAGCAGTTGCCGTCGTTCGACGGACGGATCGCAAGCTGAGCGGGACCGGCGGCTGCCAGCCCGCTCAGCGTACTAACGTGGCCTGATTCCCTCTTATGGACCGTTCGAGTTGATCTCCCCCTGGATCTTGGTGGCAAGAGCATCGAGGGCAGTTTGTGCTGGGACACCGCCGGTCAGGACACTATCCAGCGCCGATGCCATCCCATCGTGGAGCTCACTCCATTGGGAAATCATCGGGTTGGTCCAGGTATTGGGGTTATTCGCGATCTTCAGGAACGTCCCGAAGTGCGCGACTGACGTCAGCTGCGGATCAGACACCAGCGACTTTAGCTCCGGAACGCTGGCGTTCTGGATGGCCATGGTGCGGGATGGCGCGTCCGTCATGAGGTACATCCCGAACGTCGCCGCCGCAGCTGGGTTCTTCGAACCCTTGGGAATGAAGAAGGCGTTTCCGTTGACGTACCCAGCGCCATACATGGTCGCATCGTTGCTAGGAAAGGCGGCGGTCTCGTAGTTGAGATTCGGCGCGAAGTGTGGCGCATAGGCCGCCCCCGGCAGCCATTCTCCGAACAGGCCCATCGCCACCTTGCCAGTGTAGAAGAGGTCTTCGTCCTCGGATCCCTTGCTGGCGATGAGCTTGGTCAGCTCGCCGTGCTTGTTGTAGGTGTCGTAGTACCGCTTGTACCAGTTGTAGAAGCTCACACACGCTGGGCTGTTGACCGTGATCTTCTTGCTGGCGTCATCGTAGATCTTGCATCCGAAGAGCTGGCTCAACTCGACCAGATTCGTGCCCGGGTAGTTGGGGATGAACCCAGCCTGTTTGAGCGACCCATCGGCGTTGTAGATGGTCAGCTTCTGCGCGTAAGTCCAGAGCTCGTCAAGGGTCGTCGGTGGTTTGGTCGGATCGAGGCCCGCAGCCTTGAACTCATCGGTGTTCCAGGCGAGGCCCCACGTGTCCTCTAGGAAGGGCAAGCCATAGAGTTTGCCCTGGTACGTCACCCACGCGAGCGACGAGGGCAAGATATCGCCCGTGTTCGCATTGATCTGCGTGAGGAGGTCGCCCAGTGGAAGAATGACCCCGTCATGAGCGAAGCCCGGCACCGGGTCGTTGTTGCAGGTGATGACCATGTCCGGAGGCGCGCCGCCGGCAACGGCTGCGGCAATCTGCTGGGGAGCGATCGATCCGCTGATGCCCCGGACCTGGATGTTGGGATTCGATGCATTGAAGGCCTTGATGATCGACTCCATGGCCTTGACTTCGCCTTGGCCTGACCAGCAGTAGCGCAGGACGAGATTTACCGCCGGGCCGGCGCTCGACGGGGCAGCAGAAGGTCCGCCAGCCGTGGGACTCGGGCTACTGAGGCCCCCGCTACAAGCGGTGGAGAGGAGAGCGACTCCGGATAGGAACGAGAGCCACTTCAGTTTCCGGTGCATGACAACAATGCCTCCTCGGATGTGGGATACCAAGTGCGGCGGTCGCGCGTCTCCTGGTCATTCGGGCCGCGGCCCTCCTTTCATCCTTTCAGACCTGTGAAGGTGATGCCCTCGATGAATCGGCGCTGGGCGAAGAAGTAGATGACGACGAGAGGAGCGGCAATGACGACCGCGGCCGCCATGGAGAGTGGCCAGTCGGTCTTGTGAGCGGACTGGAACGTCTGCACCGCCAACGACAGCGGGTATAGATCGGGCCTCTGGAGGTAGATGAGGGGCCCGAAGAAGTCGCCCCATTTGTCGATGAAGGTGAAGAGCGCGACCGTGATGAGCGCAGGCTTCGAGAGCGGCAGCACGATCCGCCAGAGGATCTGCAGCTCGCTTGCGCCATCGATACGGGCTGCGTCGGACAACTCAGATGGGATCCCCATGAAGAACTGACGCAGCAGAAAGATGAAGAATGGGCTGCCGAACAGCGTTGGCACGACCAGGGGCAGGAACGTGTTCACCCAGCCGAGCTTTGCGAAGATGACGTAGAGCGGAATGAAGGTGACCTGTCCTGGAAGCATCATCGTGGCAAGGAGCACCACGAAGACGATGTTGCGACCAGGCCACGCGATGCGGGCGAAGCCGTACGCCACGAGGCTGCACGAAGCCACCGAAAACACCACGGATGGGACCGCATAGAGGAGGCTGTTACGCAGCGCGAGGGGAAAATCGATCTGGCTGAGCGCGTCAGGGTAGTTCTGCCACACGAACGGCGAAGGGATCCAGATCGGAGGCGAGGCGATGGACTGCGGTCCAGCCTTGAGCGATGTCCCAATCATCCATAGCAGCGGCATCAGGTAGAGCGAACTGAGGCCTACCAACGCCGCGTACGTGGCGATCCGCATGAGTTTGATGTCCTTGCGGAGTCGCAGCGTGAAGGGGTTCGCGGTCATGGCTCGCAGCCTCATCGTCCGCTCACCGCTCACCGCCATAGTAGACGCGTCGTCTGGAGACCCAGAGCAGGGCAAGAGTCGATGCCAGGATGATGAGCAAGAGGATCCACGCAAGCGCAGAGGCGTACCCGATCTGGAAGTAGCGGAACGCGTAGTTGTAGAGATTCAGGCCGTAGAAGAGAAGTGAGTTTCCAACCCCGCCGACCGCCGCGAAACCGGTGCCGACAGTGCCTTGACTCACGACGTAGGCCTGCGTGAAATACTGGAATGTTCCGATGGCGCCGGTGATCAGATTGAAGAGGATCGCGGGGCTGATCAGGGGCACCGTGACGTGACGGACCTTGGCCCAGATTCCTGCCCCCTCGACCTCCGCCGACTCGTACAGCTCACGTGGAACACCCTGGAGGGCCCCCAGATAGATGATTACCACGTCGCCGACCCCCCAAATGGTCATCAGTATGATCCCCGCCTTGGCCCAGTCCGGGTCATAGAACCAGAATGGCTGGGGCAGGCCAACTGCGACCAGGGCTTGATCGACGAGACCGTACTGGGGGTTCAGGAGCCAGATCCAAAGGACTGCCGTCGCCACTGTCGGCAGCACGACGGGCAGGTAGAAGATCGTGCGAAAGATCGACAGACCGACGATTCTCTTGACGTTGAGGAGGAGGGCGATCACGAGCGCACACAGCACTGCCAGGGGAACGCCAAGGAGTGTCAGGTAGGCGGTGTTGTAGAGCGATTTCCAGAAGAGGGGGTCGTTCAGTATCGCCTGGTAGTTGTCAAGTCCGACCCAGCGCGGGGCGGCCAGGATCTTGAAGTCGGTGAAGCTGTAGTAGAGGGAAGCCAGCGCAGGGTAGACGTAGAGTCCGAAGAATCCGAGCAGCCAAGGCGAGATGAACAGCAGGCCAGCAAGAAGGTTGCGTCGGGTCTGTCGGCCCATGCGGCGCCGCCGGGAGGGAAGTGGGCGTGACGATTGTTTACCAGCCGGCTGGCCGCCAACACCGCGACGCGCCCGCGAGAACCGCGGCTTGAGACTCATGGCACGATCCATGAGGAGCATCCTCCGACGCTTCCCTACCGGCAGTGTGGGAGACTCTACTGGAAATGGTCGACCGTTGACGGTCCACCGACGCGTCGGTACTCTAGCATACGCCAACGGCGCCGAGGAGGGACCCGCGGAGGCTCGCCGCAAGAGGCTCCACGACGGACTGGACTAGGGCCGATCCCCATCGACGGCGCGGACGACACCCCAACAAAAGCGCGGCAGCGGCGTGTCACGGTTTGTTGCCACCACGTGGTACGAGGAGAACCCCCGATGGCCGCTGACCCCGAGAAGGACCTTCGGGTTGCCCTTGACGCCGCCCGGATGGCAGGAGTCCTGGTGCGCGATGGGTTCCGGGCTCCTGGGCGGCACCGCCGTAAGGGCCCCCATGACGTCGTCACGCGGTGGGACCTGACCTCCGAGCGGCTCATCTTCGCGCAGCTCGCGCAAGCCTTTCCTCGAGATCATCGCCTCGGTGAAGAGCAAGGCTTCATCGCAGGCCGCGGCCCCGACAATGGGCGGACGTGGTTGGTCGATCCGCTTGACGGCACCATCAACTACGCCTCAGGCATCCCCTTCTGGTGTATCAGCATCGCCCTCGCCTGCAACGGCGAGGTCCGTCTCGGCGTCATTCACGATCCGCTGCGTGAGGAGACCTTCGCCGCCGTGGCGGGTCGCGGTGCATGGCGTGAGCCGAACCACGAGTCGTGTCGTCCTCGCCGGCTCCAACGCTCTGCGGATGCCGTCGTGGCCGCCGACGCTGGCGACGCCGATACTCCCGCGGGTGCGCACCGCGTGGACGCCCTCCGATCTCGCGTGCGGGCCGTGCGAACTCTTGGCAGCACGGCGCTGAGCCTCACGTACCTCGCCGCCGGGCGCTTGGACGGCGTCTTCCAGGCGTCCGGACTCGGGGCTGTCGATGTCGCTGCGGGTGGGCTCATCGCCCGCGAGGCCGGCGTCCGCGTGTCCGACGCGGCAGGGGGACCCTGGGTCGTTGTGGCTGATCCATCGCGAGGCACCGGAATCGCGGCGGCGATGCCGGCCGTGCATCGTCTGCTCGTGGAGGAACCGCCCGGACCGGAGTGGATCCGGGACGCCACCCAGTCGCGTTGAACGGTTCGACCGTCGCGCTCTTCCCAGTAGGTCGATTTCAACCTGCTGGTCGTCCAGGCATTCGCCGTTCAAGGGATCCCTCGTGCCGCGAAAGAACCACAGGCGACCTCCGACTCCACGCCCGGGCGTGGTGGAGTTGCCCGCCAGGACTCACCCGATCGCTGCTACGAGAAGATCGGGGTAATCCGAGTAGATGGCGTCGATCCCGAACGCGAGCAGCTGGGCCATCGTCGAGGGTTCCTGTGCGTCCCAGCCGAACGCCGCGATCCCGTTGGTGTGACAGCACTCGACCCAGTCGACGGACCAGTCTCGCCAATGCATGTTTAGGGCGTTGATGCCGAGTTGGGCGAGCCGGTCGATCCGGCCGACGACCCCCTCTGGGATTCGGCGGGGGCGCGTGGAACAGACGAGCCGGACAGCCCCACTGGCCGCCCGCAGCTCGGCCAGCAGGTCGAGGTCATCGTGACAGACCCACAGTCTCCCGGCCGCCTCGGCAGCCTCAGCGGCGCGGAGCACAGGCAACGCGACCTCACGATGTTCGAGGTCGAGCGACAATTCGAAGCCGGTCCCGCACGAAGCGTACAGCTCGGCGAGCGTCGGCACGCCCCACCGGGCGAGGTCTGCGGCCGTGGTCCGGGTCACGTCGATCCGGCGGCCCGGCGGCCGGATGGTCCGGTCGTGGACGAGGACGGTCACGCCGTCTCCGCTGAGCCAGGCATCCGACTCGATGCCGGTCGCGCCCTGGCGCAGGGCCAGCGCGAACGCCTCCAGCGTGTTGTCCCGAGCGTATCCCGAGGCGCCCCGGTGAGCGAACGCGATCGGCCTGGCAGGTCTCATTGCACGATCTTCCTTGCAGGAAGCAGCTGACGTTGGACTGGCGGGCGGTCGGGGCCGGACTTCGGGTGGGGGGCCATCGAGGAGCAGCCGGGGAGGCGCCAGAAAACACGTTCTCCGGGTTCGAGCGCGCGGTCCGAGCCGGGGTCGACTACGTGGAGCTCGACGTGCAGCTCACGGGCGACGGAGTGGCGGTCGTGGTCCACGACGATCATCTGGACCGGACGACCGACGGCCGTGGCCCGGTGGCGAGCGCGACCGCAGCCACGCTCGCTCGGCTCGACGCGGGCACCTGGTTTGACCCCGACTTCGCCGGCGAGCGGATCCCGACGCTGACCGAGCTGCTGTCCTGGCTCGAGGCACACCGCACTCTGGGCGCCACGATCGAGGCGAAGGGATCTGCGACCGGCGCCGCGATAGCACGGGCGATCGCAGCCAGCAAAGCCCGGGACGGTCTCTCTGTGTGCTCGTTCGATGCTGTCGAGCTGCAGGCTGCCGCCGGCGTTGATCCCACGATCCCCCGTCTCCTGATCGTGGGCCGCGGGGCACCCGACGCGGACCCAGTCGCGTTGGCCCGCGACGCACTCGCCACAGGGGTCAACATGCCTTGGATATCGTGCCAACCTGACCTCATCCGGCGACTTCACCGGGCAGATCTCCTGGTCGCCGGCGGGACCGCGGACGACGAAGTCGCCATCCGGGCCTGCGTCAGCCTTGGCCTCGACGCAGTTGACTCGAACCTGCCGACTTTGGCGGTGGCGGCGCGCGACGCCGCGGTCCGTGCAGCGACACGACAGGCTGGCATCTGATTCTCCGGTGGGCCGAGGTGGTCGGCGGTTGAGGTGGTCGGCGGTTGACAGTCTACCGATCAGCCCATAGCGTTGGCTCGATGCGACTGACAGATCGGATCTACCTGGTCGGCGGCGGTGAGACTGGCTGGGCGACGACCGATCCGATCGACTCCCAGGTCTACCTGGTCGATACCGGCGATGGATTCGCATGCGTAGATGCTGGCGCGGGCAGGAGTGTCGACCGGATCCTCGCCGAGGTTCGAGCGGACGGTCTGGCGCCTGGGGGCATCCGCTGGGTCCTGCTGACCCACGGGCACGCGGACCACGCTGGCGGGGCGGCCGCTTGGCGGCGTGCGATCCCGGGCATCCAGGTCGGTGCCTCCGGACAGGTCGCCGGCTGGCTCGCCGCGGGCGACGAGGTGGCAACGAGCGTAGATCGAGCTCGCGTGGCTGGACTCTATCCGCTGGACTATCACCTCGAGCCGTGCGAGGTCGAACTGGTGCTTGACGCGGAGGAAGGTGTCGAACTCGGCATGATCCGCTTCCTGGTTGTTCCCACTCCGGGCCACGCCGAGGGCCATGTGGCGTTCGTCGCTGAGATAGACGGGGCAGTCACCGCGTTCAGCGGGGACGCGCTCTTCCCGGAAGGACGGGTTCTACTTCAGGACACGTGGGACTGTGACGTGCAGTCGACGTTGCGAAGCGTCGAGCGTCTCGCGACCCACCGGCCGGAACGACTCCTCGCCGGACATCTCGCGCCGGTTCTGTCCGACGCCGCCCGCCACATCGGGGCCGCCATGGAGCGGATCGCCCGACTCGCCGTTCCGCCGTCCATCTCATGACCGGACCCGACGGCACGGGCGCCTTGGCACGGTCGGAGATCGACCAGCTCCTCCGGCGCTCGCTCATCGCCCGGTTGGCCACCGTCGACCCGGACGGCTACCCAGCGATCGTCCCCGTCTGGCACGATTGGGACGGCGAGGCGGCATGGCTCGTCGCCCGGGCCGAGGCGCGCTTCGTCCAAGACATCCGGCGCGACGCCCGCGTCGGCCTATCGGTCGTGGCCGACGACGATCCGGACCTGCGGGTCCAGCTTCGCGGCCGCGCGACGATCGTCGACGGACCGGGGCCGCTCGCAGGCCGGATGCTCGAGATCGCCCTGGCGATGGGCGAGCGCTATGAGGGCCCGGCCGGTCTCACCTACGTCGAAGCCACTCGTGCGTGGCCCCGATGTCTCATCCGAATCGATCCCGTCCGCATCGTCGCATGGGGCTCGCCAGAGTGGCACGATCGCTACAAACAGACGGCCAAGACCGACGCAGGGAGACTCAACGCATGACCGACTTCGATGTCGCCGCGCTCCGGCGGGAGTTTCCCGCGCTGAACCTCGAGCATGGCGGGCGGGCGCTTGCCTACTTCGACGGGCCGGGCGGAACGCAGGTACCCCAGCGGGTGATCGATGCGGTCGTCGGTTACTACCGGACCTCGAACGCGAACGATGGCGGGGCCTTCCTGACGAGCCAGCGCAGCGACGCGATCGTCACCGAGGCGCACGCAGCGCTCGCGGACCTTCTCAACGCCACATCCCCTGAGGAGATCAAGTTCGGCTACAACATGACGACCCTCACGTTCCACCTGAGCCGGTCGATCGGGGCGACTCTCAAGCCCGGCGACGAGGTGATCGTCACGACCCTCGATCACGAGGCGAATGTGTCGCCGTGGCGGGCCATGGCGGCCGACAGAGGGCTCGCAGTCCGAACGGTCGACATCCGGCCCGAGGACGGGACTCTCGACCTGGACGACTTCCAGAGGAAGCTATCGTCTCGGACGAAGCTGGTCGCCTTCGGCTATGCCTCGAATGCGATCGGGACGATCAACCCGGTGGCTGAGCTCGTCCGCCTCGCCCACGAGGCCGGCGCTCTAACCTACGTCGACGCCGTCCACTATGCGCCCCACGGGCCGATCGACGTTCAGGCTCTCGGCACCGACTTCCTCGCCTGCTCGACCTACAAGTTCTTCGGTCCGCACCTCGGTGTCGCGTACGGTAGGGCGGATGTACTCGACCGTCTCCCTGCCTACAAGGTCCGGCCGGCCCACGACCGGATCGAGACCGGGACCCAGAACTTCGAGGGGATCGCCGGCGCGCTCGCCGCGGTGGAGTACATCGCCTCAGTTGGCGTGCGGTTCGGTGATGGCTTCGCCAGGGAGTTCTCCGGGTGGACCGGGCGCAGGCTCAACACGCACACCGGGATGCGCGCGATCCGCACCTACGAGCTGGGCCTGTTCGAGAGGCTCCTGTCCGGACTGGCCCGGATCGATGGCATACGTGTGTGGGGCATCGCCGATCTGGCCCGCCTCGGGGAGCGGACCCCGACTGCCGCGCTGACGCTCGACGCCTGCTCGCCACGCCAGGCTGCGGAGGTGCTCGGCGGCCAGGGGATCACCGCCTGGGACGGCGACTTCTACGCCCAGGCGCTCATCGAGCGGTTCGGATTGTTCGCGTCGGGCGGCGTCCTCCGGGTCGGGCTGACCCACTACAACACCGTCGAGGAGGTCGACCGCCTGCTCGTCTCGCTCAGCGCGGTCGCCGCCGGGTCGCCAGCCGCCGCCCGGAGATGACCCTCCGTGTCGCGATCGCTGGCGGCGGCTTCATCGGGGTCGATCACGCCGTCGCCTACGCGGCCCAACCAGATGCCGAGATCGTGGCTTTCGTCGGACGCGACGCCGAGCGGACCGCAGCTGTCGCCGATCGGTTCGGCGCGCGACCGTACGCGGACCTCGCAGAGCTGCTCCGGCGCGAGCGGCCGGACGCTCTGAGCGTCTGCACGCCGACGGCCCTCCACCGTCCATTCGTGGAGGCAGCCGCGGGCGCCGGCGTCCACGTCCTCCTCGAGAAGCCGATGGCCACAAACGTTGCCGATTGCGACGCGATCGAGGCTGCCTGCAGAAGAGCCGGGATTACGTTGATGCTCGCCTTCACCCACCGCTTCCATGCCGAGCTCCTCGTGGCCAAGCGCCTGATCGACGAGGGTCGCCTGGGAACGCCGATGCTAGCCCAGGACGTCTTCACCTTCGGGGAGCACAGCCCTTGGCCCGCGTGGTACTACGATCGCGAACTGTCCGGGGGCGGCGAACTGATCCACGACGCGGTCCACCTCGTCGACCGGCTGGCATGGCTGATCGGGAGCCCGATCATCGAGGTCTACGGTCGGACGACCACCTATGCTCGGGGTATCGTCGGGGTCGAGGACGGCGGTGTGGCTGTCCTGACGTTCGCCAGCGGGGCAATCGCTGCGCTCTTCGTCAACGAGGCGACCTATCCGATCCACCGCGATTCCGAGCAGGTTCCGATGCCGGGACGGTGTGAGATCGAGGTTCACGGCTCGCGCGGCACGATCCGGTACCGGACCTGGCATGAGCTGACCGTCGACATCGCAGGCGAGGGCACGACGATCATCGCCGGGACTGATCGGGGGGAGATGGGCCGGGAGATCCGCGAGTTCATCGACGCCATCCTGGAACGTCGTCCGCCGATCGTCGGGGCTGCCGAAGGCCGGCGCGGTATCGCCGTGGTCGGGGCAATCTACGAGTCGGAGCGACGTGGGCGTCCGGTCGCTGTGGACGAACTCTTTCCGGAGCCGGCACGTCGTTCTCAGGCAAGATAATCGGCGATCGCCAGCGCGTAGATCTGGGCGGCCGCGATGAGGTCCTCGATCGCGATGGACTCGTCCGGGACGTGCGCCGCCGCCAGCCGGCCGGGCCCGAACGCAGGCACGCACGGGATTCCGCGGGCGGCGAACAGGTGCGCCTCCGTCGCACCTGGGAAGACCGACAGATCGGGCGCGCGACCGATTACCCGTGCGGTCGCCCCAGCGAGCGCGCCGACGATCGGCTCGGTCGGGTCGATGGCGCTGGCCGGCCAGTCCTCCGACTCGGACTCAAGCTCCACCCCAAGCAGTCCCCCGTCGACGCCCGGGATTCGGGCCAGGGCCTCGCGGAGGGCGCGATCCGTAGCCTGGCGAGTCATGCCGAGGATCGTCCGCACCTCGCCTCGGGCGACTGCCTCGCCCGGGAGCATCCCCGGCGAGATCCCCGCGGCAAGACCGGTGATGGCAAGATCGGGTCCCAGCCAGATTCCCGCGGTGCGTGGCTGCCCGAAATCGACCGCCGCCGGCAGCCGATCGACGGCGCGGGCAATGGCCCGGATGGCATCCGGCGAGGCGGCCGCCGTCCCGGCCAGCCCGGAGTGGAGTCGGCGACCGGTTGCGCGGAGCGTGAATCCGTGAAAGCCGCGGGCGCCGATCGCCAACCGGTCGAACGGTCCATCGATCCCGGACGGCTCGCCGATCAACGCCGCGTCGGCAGTGAGCCCGGTCGTCGCAAGGACGTGGGAAAGCCCCAACGTCCCGGAGGCCTCCTCGTCCGCGGAAAAGACGAGGACGAGCTCGCCGCGCACCGGAAGGCCCTCGGCGCCGAGCGCGGCGGCCGCGTGGAGCATCGCCGCGAGGGCGCCCTTCATGTCGGCTGCGCCGAGGCCGTGGAGCCGGCCGTCACTCACCTCGGCGGTGGTGGGATCGCGTCGCCAGTCCGCCCGCTCGCCGGCCGGCTTCGTGTCCATGTGGCCGTTCAAAATCAGGCGCAAGCCCGCAGCCTGGCCGGGCATCCGGATTACCAAATTCGGGCGATTCGGGCGGGCGGTCACGATCTCGCCGGCCGCGAGGCCCAGCCGTGCCGCCTCCGCCCCGAGCGCCTCAGCGACGGCGCTCTCGTCGTGGGCGGGACTGTCGGACGGAATCGCGACCAACCTCGCCGCTAGGTCGATGATCGCCGGCCCGGCACGCTCGAGCCGACGCAGAAGTCGCCCCACGGTGCCGACCTCACGCCCGGCCGCAGCCCTTGGGCCCTCCCGAGGGCGCTCGCTCATCCGGTCGCACCGGCTTCCACGACGCCGCGCCGCGTCTCCTCGTAGGTGGCTTTCCGCTCGTAGAACAGGGCCTCGCCGCCCGGGAGCTGGACGCTTCGATAGACGATCGGCGTCAAGCCGATGGCGAGCAGTCGCTCCGCCGCGCCCACGAGGATCGCCCAGGCGGCCGCGCACAGAACCACCCCGGAGGTAGGTCCCACGGCCGTGTCGAGGCCGGGCAGGTCAACGATCCCGTCACCGACCACCCCGCCGATGTCGATGAGGATATCGGCCAGGTCGACCAGTTTTGCCCCGCTCGGGTGCTCGACGACCACCTTGGGCCAGCGCTCGTATGCGACGCAAGTCAGTCCGACGACCGTGCAGCCGGCCTGCTTCGCCGCAAGCGCCACCTGGACGGTTCCCGCGTCCGTTCCGGCATTCGTCCCGACCAGCACGACGTCCCCGGGCTCGGGGACGAACGGCCCGTCGCCGCGAAGGACGCCGGCGCCGAGGTCAAGCATCGGCCGGGCGAGGTCGGGTGTCTCGCCCAGCGGATGGACTGCGGCCATGCCACCAGCACGCAGGTAGAGCTCGGTGTGAAGGACGTGGCTGGTGGCAGCGACATAGACGCGCCGACCTCTGCTGATCGCCTCGGCGACGCGGGCCGACGCCGCCTCGATCTGGGCCTCCTCGTCGCGGGCCATCACCTCGAGAACCTCGATCGTCCGGCGCAGGTACGCCGCCGCAGCCGTCACGTGATCGCCTCCCTCTATCGGTCGGAGGAACCTGACCCGCCCAACCGTCCGACCGGAGCGAGGGCATGGCGGTAGGAGATCCACGGCCTGAAGCCATGGGGACCGTAGTACCCGAGGAGGGACGTGAAGTCGATCACCACGTCGGTCAGGCCGCGGCGACGGAGCGCGTCGAGGGCGGCCACGAGCAGCGCGCGGCCAAGGCCACGGCCACGGAGCTCCGCCGCGACCCCGATCGGCCCGAGTCCGCCGGCCCTGAGTGGGCGCCGGGCCGCCCAGAAATGGGGCGGCCCGATCGGTCGCGTCGCCGGGCCGTGGATCCTGGCTAACCCGACGATCCGGCCACCGGTCTGGCGCAGGAGGAGCAGTTCCGTGGGGTCGCCGCCCTGGTCGAGGAACCAGCGGGTTTCGTGCCACCACTCTCCGCCGAACTCGGCGAACAGGAAGCCGAGCATGGCGGCGCGATCGTCGGTGGTTGCCGGCGCGACCGCCGCACCGGCCGCCTGGAGGACGTCCTTCGCCGTTGGGTCGATCCGCAGATCGGTCACGTCCCCACGCAGATCCCACGACCGGTCGCCGAGCTCGAAGCCGACGGCCGAGGCGAACTCGAGCGCTCCGGGCAGATCCTCGGGGATACCCGGCCAGAGGTAGAACATCCCGCCGGACGCCTCGACCACGTCGACCCCGTTGGCCGCTATCTGCTTCCCGAGCGCGCCCGCGATCCGCCGTCCGATGCCGCGGCGACGACGAGCGGGATCGACCACGACGGCGTGGATCTGACCGCGGGCGCGGAAACCCGATGTTTCCTGGTCCGCCAGGCGGTGGAGACCGGCGTACCCGAAGCCGATAAGTCGATCTCCCTCCCAGGCGAGCACGGCGTCTTCGAGTCGAGCGCTCGGGTTGCCCTCGAGGCACTGGCGCAGGACGGGCTCCCGGAGCGGGAAGGGATCGCCGACGGCCAAGCCCCACAAGGCGACGATGTGCGGCGCGGCAGCCGCCGAGTAGGGCCGGAGCCGGATCGCGGTCATCGCAGGCCGCGAAACGAGCGCCGCACAACGTCCCAGGCGAGCTCCGGGCGTTCGCACTCGCAGGTGGACATGGCGGAGCACCCGTCGTACGACCAGACCGCAAGGTTGCGGGCACCCGCACCGACTGCGGCATCGACAGCGATCGCGATCTCCTCTTCGCGGCCGCTCGGCACCTCGAACGCCTGGATCCAGACGTGATGGTCGAGGCCGTGCCGCTCGGCGACCTCGACGGTCTGTCGAGCATGCCGGGCGACGTATTCGGCGGCATCGCCCCGGAACGAGTACCAGTACGGATCGGTCCCGAAGATGTCGAGCCCGCGGATCGACGCTGCCACGTCCCAGTCGGTGAAGCCCGGGTTCGAGGCTTCGGGAGGCATGATACAGATCGCGTTGCGGAAGCCGCGCGACCGGGCGTACTCGCAGGAGGCGCTCAGGAGCTCAGCCATCGACCATTCGTGGAACTCGCGGACCTCGGGGGTCAACTCTACCGGCAGCTCGGCCCCGGTCCGATCCTGGAACAGGGCCCGGCATCGGTCGCACCGACAGCACCAGTTCCCGGTCACCCCGTCGATGCTCCAGGTCGGTTCGTCCCAGAAGATGACGTCTCCGCCGAGGTCGGCGACGTCATCCACCCAGGCGCGAACGAAGTCACGGAATACCGGTTGATTCAGGCAAGCGTGGCTCGTCGCCGCGCCGTCGGAGCGGATCTGTCGAGCCTCCGGGTGGAACGCGCCAAACCGGCTGAACGGTTCGCCTCCGAAGACCTCGCCGACACCCCATGGGTCGAGCCATACTCCCATCCCGCGCTCTTTCGTGGCGGCGACAAGTCGGCGCACGGACTCTTTCTGCCAGCGCAGGTCGAACTCGGAGACGCAGTGGACGACGTAGCTGAACCCAGTCGCCGCCATGTCGTCGAGATCCCGCTCCCAGTGACGCTTGGCGCGGGCGTCGAAATAGGCGACGCCTGTCTCGATCGACATCAGGATTCCTCCAGGAAGACAGGATTAGTGAATGCGATTGGGCCCTCATCGTCGCGGATCTCGATCCGCACATGGCCAGACGCCAGCGCCGCTCGCCGGTCGAGCCGGACCCTACCGGCCGCCCGATCGGAGCCAAGATCCGCGCTCAGGACCTGACCCCTGCGGGACAGGATCTCGAGCCGCCGGCCGGCCTGGTGGTCGGCTTGCCACACCACGTCGATGGGGCTGCGGACCGGGAGCGTCGCCCCGATGTCGGCGCCCTGCCCCGACCGGTCGATGACCCGCAGGGCAGGAAGGGCGACCGACGCGTCTCGGGTAACGATGACCCGGCCCTCTCGCAGGCCGTCCAGGACCGCATCCCGACCAGTCGCTGTGGCCAGGACCCAGGTGATCGGCGTTCCGACCGGCTGGCCCCGTCGGTCGGTCGAGTGCATGTCGCTTCCGCCGACGGCCGTGACCCGCCGCCCGGAACCGAGGAGCACCACCCACCACTCGAGCGCGGCGGCGTTCTCCGAGCGCCACGGTCCATTCCAGACCTCGACGAGATCGAACGGAAGTTCTGGCCCGTACGTCCACGGACTACCGCGACTCTCGGGGTGATTGACCGAGGCCAAGCCACCTTGAGCGTGGATCGCGTCGATGGAGGAGCGGACTTGGTCCGCGCTGGTGTGTCGGAACTCCACCCAGCCGCGGATCCCGAGTGCGTTGAAGTGGCCGCCGTAGGTCGTTACTTCCTCGCCCGCAAGCAGGACGAGCCCAGCGGCGGCACTGCACGCCTCGAGCTCCGCGACATGACTGTCCGTGTTGTGGTCCGTGATGAACAGGACCTCGAGGCCGGCAAGCCGAGCGATCGCAGCCACCGTCGCGATCTCCTCCGCGCCGTCGCTGTGGAGCGAATGCGCATGCAGGTCGCAGGCGATCCAGCGTGGAACCTTGGACCTCGATGGAAGCCGGTGCGCGGTGGCCGCGGTCGGTTCAACCACGCTAGGGTCTGGTGCGAGGCGAGCGCCACTTCGGTCCGCCGATTCAAGGTCGAGCAACTCCACGTCGACGCGGTATTCGCACCCGCCGACCGGGATCCCATAGAGGCCGAGAACGACGTGCCAACGACCCGCTTCGATCGGCCCGGGCCGGTAGCCGGGCGTTGCCCAGCGTTTGCCAACTACGATCGTCCGCCGTTCGCTCCCGCTCCAGCCGCGGAAAGGCGGCGGCCCGAGGCCTTCCGGGGGCGGACCGATCAGGCCGAGGTCGAGGACTGCCCCGTGGGTCGGATCCTCGGCGTCTCCAGGTGGATCGTGATCGAGGGTCACCCGGATTGCGGCGACGCCGGGTCGGACGTCGAACGCGAGGAGCGTGTAATGGTCCTGCTGGCGGTCGGCGCGGGTCAGCCGACCCCGGAGCCGGATGTGGGTCACGCCGTGTGAGGTCGAAGGGTCAGTCAACGGTCGACAGTGTACCATCGACGAACCCGACCGGATCGCGAGCGGCGCACTCGCAGGGCGACCTCGATGCGGTCCTGATTGCCGGTGGGTGCGGGCGTGCATGCGCGAGTCGCGACGCCGCAGCTGACCGACCTCGTCAACCATCTCTGGGGCGTGAGCACGGGTCACGCCGACTCGCGACTGATCGCCGCTGTCGAGCGCCAGCGTCTGCGTCTTCCGTCGTTAGATCCGCACACGGCGACAACGTTCTGGACCATGTGACATCCGTTGTTCATGAAATCGAAAGGGTGCTGTTAACCGGGCGCTACCGGATGGTAGACTGTCGACCGACCTGGGCGACAGCACGCCCACTGCCACCCGACCCGAGACGTCGAGTGAGCCCGACGGCGCCGAGGTAGGGGAACCGAGAACCGATGCCGATCAGAGACGCGTCCTACAGCGGCAGCGACGGGAGGACACCGCGCGATGAAGACTATGGCCTCCCGGATCTATCGCCTCTTGCGGCGCCGAGGAAGCTGGCCGAGGATGCCTCGGCCATCCTTCGCGAACAGATCCTTTCTGGCAGCATTCGGCGCGGCACCCATCTGATCGAGGCGAAGCTCGCCTCCCGACTCGGAGTAAGTCGAGGCACGGTCCGCGAGGCGTTCAAGACTCTGGTCGGCGAGGGTCTCATCGAAGAGGAACCGCGACGGGGGGCTTTCGTCGTCACCCTCAACCGGAACGACGTGCGCGAGATCTACGATGTCCGCGCTGCCATCGAGGGCCGTGCTGCTCGCCTGCTGGCCACTCGTGGAGATCGCATGGCTGTCGCGGAGCTTCGCGCCGCGGTCGATGAGATTCGCACCGCCGCACTGACCGCCGATGTGCCGGCGGTTCGCCGCGCCGATCTGCAATTCCACGAAAGGCTATGCGCCCTAAGCGGGAACCGCCGATTGCATGCGATCTTCGTCCGACATGTTCCTGCGATCCAGACGCTGCTCGACTTCGATGAGCTTCCGTACCCGATGCTCGCAACGAGCGCCGACCAGCACCAGGCACTGCTCGAGGCGATCGAGACCGGGGATCCTGAGTTCGCATCCAGGCGGCTCGAGGCCCACGTCGAAGAGGCGCGTGAGCGGGTCGCGGCCTACTTCGACGAGCTGGACCCGGAAGGGCATGCATCGGTTCACACGCACGATGAACAGCTTCTCGATGGCGTCGCAACTACGCCCCGCCCTTCAGCCCCCACTTCTTCATCTTGATCGGGCCATCAAGAACTGCTCGAACCCATGGCCGATCTCGTCCTCGCTCCATCCGGCGGACGTGGGCCGGTCGACCGCATGAATTCAGACCGAAGCGGCCGAAGTAACCTATGCCCGGCGGTCTGCTAGATCGGATTGACTGCCCGCGCCTTCAAATCCGAGCGATGTCCCAGCGGCTTGATACTTCGAGGATCGCGGTGCCCGCACCAAGGGCTCGAATTGTCACGGATCGCCCGGCGTCGCGTGCCCTCCCGCCAATCACGTAGCAGACCTGACCGACGCCTCGGTGCCGGCCTCCCCGGGCCGGACGTTCGCGGACGTGGAAAGGTCGGCTCCGAACGGATCGGAGCCGGCCTCGATCGGAGGCGGCCTCTGCATACCAGTGAGAGCGCGCCTCTCAGGCGACCTGGGTTCCCGGGTCCGTCGCGCTCCGACCGCGCTCAGGCGGCCACGACCGCCGCTCCGGTCACCGCGGCCGGCACCTCGTCCGCAGCGACGTCGACCTCGATGGAGATCTCCTTGCCGACGAGCCAGCCGCCGGCCTCGAGACCGACATTCCAGGTAAGGCCCCAGGCCTCCCGGTCGATCTTCGTGGTCGCCGTCAGGCCGATCCGCCGCTGGCCGTTCATCCCGGCGTAGAAGCCGAGCACCTCGACATCGAAGGTCGCGGGCCGAGTGGTGCCGCGGATCGTCAGGTCGCCGGTCACCGCGTACCGATCGGTCCCGTTGGGCGAGATGGCGGTCGAGGTGAAGACGATCGACGGGTGGTTCTCGACGTCGAAGAAGTCCGCCGATCGAAGGTGGCCGTCGCGCTTCTCGACGCCGGTCGTGATGCTCGCGCTGGCGACGCGGAACGCACCGCTCGAGCGTTCGGGGGCAGCATCGTCGAGGGTGATCGCGCCGTCGACGGCGGCGAACTTGCCGTGGACCGTCGTGACCATCATGTGCTTGGCGGAGAAATTCACATCCGTGTGTGCCGGATCGATCTTCCAGGTGCTCATCGTTGTCTCCTGCCGCTCGGTGGCGGATTGCGCGGCGGCGTCGCCGGCGTGGCTCTCGTTGCACCAGCAACCATACGCCTCGTTAGTTGCATTGTCAACGATTGCGACCGTGTCGTATGATGGCGGGGCCATGACCGAATCCCCCACCCGGACGAGTCGCGAGATCGGCCTCGACCATCCCAACATCGACGACTGGCGGACGTTCCTCCAGGCGCACGCGCTCATCAGCCGGCGCCTCGACGACGAGCTGCGCGCGGAGCAGTCCATGTCGCTCGCCGAGTACGACGCGCTCATCCAGCTTGCGATCGCACCCGATCGCCGTCTCCGGATGAACCAGCTCGCGGACCGTGTCCTGCTGAGCCGGAGCGGCGTGACACGACTCGTCGATCGCCTCGTCGCGGACGGCCTTGTCGCTCGGACGCAGTGCTCGACGGACGCTCGCGGCGCCGAGGCGGTCATCACGAGCGCGGGCCTCGATCGGCTCAGGGACGCTTCCCGGACGCATCTCCGCGGCGTCACCCGGTATTTCCTCGAGCCGCTCTCGTCAGGCGAGCTCGCCGCCCTTGGTCGGACGCTCGAGACGATCGTCGGCGGACTCCGCGTCCAGGCCGCCGCGGACGGGACTTCCGTGTGCGACGACGACACCGACGCGCCCGCGGAGCGCCGCCGAGCCTGATGATCCCGGCCGCCGGCCCCGCGGTCGGCGCAGCCGCACCGGCGATCGACCGCCTGTACGTGGGCACGAGCGGCTTCGCCTACCCGGGCTGGGCGCCGAGCTTCTATCCCCCGGGGCTCCGCCCACCCGACCTCCTCCGGTTCTATGCCGGCCGCCTGTCCGCCTGCGAGATCAACGCGACGTTCTACCGGCAGCCCACGGAACGGACCGTCGCCGGCTGGGTGGCCGCGACGCCCGCATCGTTCAGGTTCGTCGTCAAGGCGCAGCGGGGTGGCAGCCTCCAGGCGCTCCTCCGCGACCCGGCGGTCGCCGCAGAGTGGCTCACATCGCCGTATCGGACCTTCGGGAACCGACTCGGCAGCGTCCTGTTCAGGATCCCCGGGCACGTCCATCGTGACGATGGCCGGCTCGCCGCGCTCATCACGTCATGGCCCCGCGACCTGCCCCTCACGGTGGAGGCGGAGGATGCATCCTGGGCCGTCGACGAGACCTTTGCGGCGCTTGCGTCCATCGGCGCTGCGTGGTGCTCGACGGACCGCGAGGGCGAGGAGCCGCCGGCGATTCGGGCGCTCGGCGAGTCGCTGTACGTCCGCCTTCGGCGCACGGCGTACTCGCCGGAGGACCTCGCCGGATGGGCCGCGCGACTCGTCCCGTTCCTCGAGGACGGCCGTGCCGTGTACGTCTTCTTCCGTCACGACGCGACCGGGCTCTCCGCGGTCCACGCCGCCGCCTTCCCCGGGATCGTCTCCGCCCGGATCGCGATCGAGGGCCGCGCCGCGCGACCCCTCGAGGCCGTGCCGGACGGCTGACCGCGTCAGGGGCGTCGGGCGGAGCCCGAGCCCATCTGGCGGATCAGGGGATCCGGTAGACGACGGCGACGCTCACCGTGACCTGGTTCGTCCCGGCCTGAACGGGGGTCGGAACGGACTTCACGCTGTCGGGAGCCGCTGCGCCGAGGTACGGGATCGGGATGGGCGTCGGAGCGGTGGTCTCCGCGATCGAGCTGACACCGGAGATCGTCACGCCGGCCGCTGCCGCGAGCGCGTCCGCCTTCGCCCGCGCGTCGGCCATCGCCGCCGTCCGAGCCTGCGCCTCGGCGCGCGTCGGGTCGTTCACCCGGAAGACCACCGAGTCGAGCGTCGTGGCACCGGCGGCGATCGCGCCATCGATCGCTCCGCCGAGAGCGTCGAGATGACGGACCGTCGCGGTCACGGAGTTCGCGAACTGGTAGCCGGTGAGACGCGGCACTGACCCACCGTTCGAATAGTCGTACTGCGGTTGGAGGCTGAGGAGCGAGGTCTGGATGTCCGCGTCGGCGATGCCGGCCGACTTGAGGGCGGCGATGACCGCCGTCATCGCCGTGGCGGCATCCGCCCGGGCGGCCCTCACCGTGGAACGGGTCACGACCACGCCGAGGTGGAGGTCGGCGACATCCGGCGAGAGGGTCACCGTCCCGGTGCCGCTCACGCTGATCGTGTGTTCGGGTGCGGCGCTCGTGTCCGCGCCGGCCGCCGGTCGTGGGGTGAACGACGGTGCCGACGGCGCCGAGGAGGCGAGGAACGCTGCGAAGACGGCGAGGGCGACGATGAGGAGCGGGATGCGCCGGAGGCGGGCGAGGGTGAACCGGGCGAGCGTCGTCGACATCGGGTGCTCCACGAAGAGGCCGCCCGGCGGGCGACCGAAGTGGCCGTCAGACGACGCTGGGGCCGATCCGGTTCCCGGGGCGCACGAAGATCGGCGTTCGGGCACGCCCGGCCGCGGTCCGCGGTCCGGGCGCCACGCTCAGGAGCCGGCAGTTCCGCGCTCAGCCTCCACGCGGCGAGCGATCCGCATCGGTCGCAGGTAGAGCCCGAGGACCGCCGCGAGATACATGAGGTGGACGACGACGACGAGCAGCTCCGGGGCGGACCGGAATCCCAGGAGCGCGTGGAGGAAGCCGCCGATCCCGGTTGAGTCGGAGACCACGCTCGAGATGTCGTACAGCGGACTGGTGCCGATCCCGATCACGCCGATCTCGATGAACTCGTGGACGGCCCCGCTGAGGAGGCCGGCCGCGATGAAGACGAGGGCGACGCCCGTCCAGCGGAAGAACCTGGCGAGGTCGATCCGCCGGGTGCCGCGGTAGAAGCCCGCGCCGATCGCGACAGCGATCGCCAGACCGACGACCGCCCCGCCGAGGACCGAGAGGGCACCGAGGTTCGTCGTCCGGGAGGCCACCTCGACCTGACCGACGAGGAAGAGCGACGTTTCGATGCCCTCGCGGACGACCGCGGTGAAGGCGAGCACCGTGAGACCCCAGGCTCCGCCGCGGCCAAGGACCCGCTCGACGGCCGCCCGGAGCTCGCCGCTCACGCCGGCCGCCTGGCGGCGCATCCAGAACAGCATCCAGGTGACGACGCAGGCGGCGATGAGCAGCGTCAGGCCTTCGAAGATCTGCTCGTACGGCGAGGGCAGCCTGCCGATCGTCACGAAGAGCGCGGCGCCGATCGCGACGCTGAGGGCGAGCGCTCCGCCGACGCCGAGCCAGATCCGGCTCGCGTACTGCGCATTCCCCGTTCGACCCAGGTAGGCGAGGACGATGCTCACGATGAGAGCGCCTTCGACCCCTTCGCGAAGGCCCGTGAGCAGGCCGCTCGTCAGTGCTCCGAGATCCACCGCCGTCCATCCTCCGGATCGCGACGTCCGCAAACGCCGCACCTCGGACGCCGGGAGCCGCCGCGATGGTAGTGCGCCCAGCCCGTCATGGTCAACCGGCCTTGCATCGGGGCCGCAAGGCGCCTTGAATCGGCCCCTGCGGGAGTCAGACGGCCAGCGGCGAATCCCGGTCCGGGTCGAGGCCGAGATCGCGGATCGCCGCCGTCACCGCGGACGCCGGAAGGCTCCCGCAGCGGGCGAGCGCGGCGAGCGCGGCGGCGGCGATGTGCGGCGGGTCGATCTCGAAATAGGAGCGCAGAGCCTCGCGGGTGTCGCTCCGTCCGAAGCCATCCGTGCCGAGCGAGGTATACGACGAGGGCAGCCAGCGGCTCACCAGGTCCGGCAGGGCGGTGATCCAGTCCGTAGCCGCCACGATCGGCCCGCCGTCCGGACCGAGCATCCGCGTGACGTGGGGGACTCGCGGCGTCTCCTGCGGGTGCAGGCGATTCCAGCGTTCGGCCTCGAGCGCGTCGCGGCGGAGCAGCGGGAACGACGGCGCCGAGTACACCTCCGCCGCCACCCCGAACCGATCGGCAAGCAGCGCCTGCGCGGCGATCACCTGCTGGAGGATCGAACCGCTGCCGACGAGCCGCACCTTCGCCGCCCGACGGAGATCGGGGGCCTCGCGGAGCCGGTAGAGCCCGCGGACGATGCCATCGCCGACGTCCGCCGGGCGTGGCGGCATCGGATAGTTCTCGTTGTACAGCGTGATGTAGTAGAAGACGTCCTCGCTTCGGCCGTACATCCGCTCGATCCCGTCGCGGACGATGGCCGCGACCTCGAACGCATAGGCCGGGTCGTACGGACGGACGTTCGGGATGTTCGCGGCGAGCAGATGCGAGTGGCCGTCGTCGTGCTGGAGCCCCTCCCCGTGGAGGGTCGTCCGGCCGGCGGTCGCACCCATCATGAAGCCACGTCCCCGAGCGTCCCCGAACGCCCACGCCTGGTCGCCGACCCGCTGGAAGCCGAACATCGAGTAGAAGATATAGAAGGGGATCATCGCGAGGTCGTGGCTCGCGTACGCGGTCCCGGCGGCCTGAAGGCTCGCCATCGAGCCCGCCTCCGTGATCCCCTCCTCGAGGACCTGGCCGTCGACCGACTCGCGGTAGCTGAGGACGAGATCCGAGTCGACCGGCTCGTAGCGCTGGCCGAGGGCCGCGTAGATGCCGACCTCCTTGAACAGCGGATCCATGCCGAAGGTGCGCGCCTCGTCGGGGATGATCGGGACGATGCGCGGCCCGAGCGCGGGATCGCGGATGAGGTTCCGGAGCAGACGGGTGAACGCCATCGTCGTCGAGACGGCGATCTCCGATCCGGTCGTGAACTCGGCGTCCACGGCCGGTGCCGGCGACGGCAGTGGCGCAACGCGGACGATCCGCTTCGGCAACGCGCCGCCGAGTGCGCGACGCCGCTCGCGGATGTACTCCACCTCGGGCGAATCGGGACCCGGATGGTAGTAGGGCGCCTCCTTGAGGGCCGCATCCGGGATCGGCAGCTCGAGCCGGTCACGGAAGACCCGGAGCTCGGCCTCCGAGAGTTTCTTCGCCTGGTGCGTGATGTTGCGGGCCTCCACCCCGGGACCGAGAGTCCAGCCCTTCACGGTGTGGACGAGGATGACCGTCGGGGCGCCGGTGTACTCGGTGGCCGCCTTGTACGCCGCATACACCTTGCGGTAGTCGTGGCCGCCGCGGCGAAGCCGGGTGAGATCGTCATCGGAGAGGTGAGCGACAAGCGCCCGCAGCCGCGCGTCCGGTCCGAAGAAATGCTCCCGGATGTACGCCCCGCCGGCGACGGAGAACTTCTGGAATTCACCGTCCAGCGTGTTGTTCATCTTCTCGACGAGCAGGCCATCCACGTCGCGGGCGAGCAGCTCGTCCCACTCGCGGCCCCAGATCACCTTGATGACGTTCCACCCCGCGCCGCGGTAGAGCCCCTCGAGCTCCTGGATGATCTTGCCGTTGCCGCGGACCGGCCCGTCGAGGCGCTGGAGGTTGCAGTTGACGACGAAGGTGAGGTTGTCGAGTCCTTCGCGAGCGGCGAGCGAGAGGCCGGCCAGCGCCTCCGGCTCATCCATCTCTCCGTCGCCGAGGAATGCCCACACGCGCTGGTCGCTCGTGTCCCGCAGGCGACGGTTCGCGAGGTAGCGGTTGAAGCGCGCCTGGTAGATCGCACTGATCGGGCCGATCCCCATGCTCACGGTGGGGAATTCCCAGAATCCCGGCATGAGGCGCGGATGCGGGTAGGACGAGAGGCCCGCGCCGGGCTGGACCTCGCGTCGGAAATGGTCGAGCTGGTCCTCCGTGAGCCGCCCCTCGAGGTAGGCCCGGGCGTACATGCCCGGTGCGGCGTGGCCCTGGTAGAAGATCTGGTCGCCAGGCCGGTCGTCCTTGCCGCGGAAGAAATGGTTGAACCCGACCTCGTAGAGACTCGCGGCGGACGCGTAGGTGGCGAGATGCCCGCCGATGCCGGCGAACCGGTTGTTCGCCCGGAGGACCATCGCCGCGGCGTTCCAGCGGACGATCCGGCGGATGCGGTGTTCGAGCTCCTCGTCGCCCGGGAAGAACGGCTCCTGCTCCGGGCTGATCGTGTTGATGTATCGCGTCTGGGTCAGCGGCGGCAGGCCGACGTGCAGCTGGCGCGCACGCTTGAGGAGCTTGAACATGAGGAAGCGCGCCCGGTTCTCACCTTCCTCGGCGACGACCTGGTCGAGCGACGCGAGCCATTCGTCGGTCTCGGGCGTATCGATGTCGGGCAGCTGGTGCTTGAATTCGTCGAAGTACATCGCGAGGGCGCTCCGGTGGGCGGGGTCGGCTGGGCTGTGTCGGGAGGTGGGCGCGGGAGCCACGGCGCGGTGCCGCGGTCAGGCGGGTTCGAGACGGAGGGTCGTGGCGAGGATCTCCGGCCGGAGCATGTCCGGCGTGGACGGATCGCTGGCGTATTTGCGCTCGAAGGCGGCCGACGCCCGTCCGATCGAGTCGGCATCGACCGCGCGGACGAGCCGGACCGGGAGGCGACGATCGCCGAGTCGGATCGTCACGATGGACGGCGCGACCGCCTCGACGTACCAGCGAGCCGTGGCGCCGCGAACCGACCGGATGTATGCGTGAGGACCGTCCGTGACGACCCAGATGATCGTCCGATGGATCGGCGCTCCGCTCGGCGGATGCGTCTCGATCTCGATCTCCTCGGTCGCCTCGAGGGCGGCGAGGTCCGCCCCGGGAAAGGTCATGGCGGGAGCGTAGCCCATCCACGGCGGGCGTGCGGTCCGGACCGCTCGACGTGCGGTAGCGTAGCGGGGTGCCGCGCTTCGACCCGACCTCCGCCCTCATCGTCGTGGACGTCCAGAACGATTTCGCCGACCCGGCGGGCGCCCTGACCGTGCCGGGAGCCCTGGACGTCCTGCCGGTCGTGAACGCCGCGATCGAGGCCGCCGATGCCGCGGGTGCGCTCGTCGCGTACACCGCGGACTGGCATCCGGAACGCACCCCGCATTTCGCGACGGACGGCGGCCCGTGGCCCGTGCACTGCGTCGCCGGCACCTGGGGAGCGGCATTCCACCCGCGGCTCACGGTGAGCGGCCCCGTCGTCCGGAAGGGCTCGAACGGGGAGGACGGATACTCCGGGTTCTTCATGCGCGAACCGTCCACCGGTGCGACGACCCGCACGGAGCTCGAGCGGCTCCTCCGCCAAGCGGGCATCAGCCGGGTGACCCTCTGCGGCCTCGCGACCGACTACTGCGTCGCGGCGACAGCCGGCGACGCGCTCGCCCTCGGGTTCGACACGTCCATCCTCGTCGCGGGGATCCGTGCGGTGGACCTGCGGCCGGGTGACGGGGAACGTGCGCTCGTCGAGCTCGCGGCAGCCGGCGTGCGGCTCGATCGGTCGTCTCCGGGTTGCGCCGCATGAAGCGCGCCGTCCGCCGGGCGATCGCCCTCGCCGCTCTCGGGTCCGCCGGCGGCGCACTCCTCGAACGGGCGGTCCGCCAGCGTGCGGATGCGCTCCGCGAAGCCGGACGGCTCGGCGTCATCCGTGGCTCGGTCCGCGTCGGCGCGCCGATCGAGCGGACGTGGGCGGAACTCGCCGACGTGCCGGGCCAGGTCCGCTGGATGGCCGAGCTCAAGGCCGTCCGGATCGAAACGCCCGGCCCGATCCGGGTCGGAACGCGGGCCGTGGGACTCGTCCGGATCTTCGGAGTCCCGGTCTGGGACCCGGTCGAGATCGTGGGTTGGGACCCGCCCCGCCGCTTCGCGATCCGACACACGGGGTTGTTCGCGGGTGGCGGGATCATCACGCTCGAGGCGATCGACGCCTCGACGACGCTCGTCCGCTGGGATGAAACGCTCCGCCCACCGGTCTTTCCGCACCTCGGCGAACTCATCGCCCGCCCGATCCTGAGCCGGATCTTCCAGGCCGATCTCGAGACGTTCGCCCGTCTCGTGGAGGGCGAATCCGGGTCGGCCGGCGATCCGGGCGAGCCGGATGGGGACCCGGGCGAGCCGCCCGAAACGGCCTGATCGGCGATGGACCTGCACCTCGTGGACGCGACCTACGAGCTCTTCCGCGCTCATTTCGCCCCGCGCCCGCCGGTACGCGGCCGGGACGGGGTCGCCCTCTCGGGGGTGAGCGGCCTCGTCGAGCAGCTCCTCCGCCTGCTCCGCGACGAGGGCGCGACCCATGTCGGCTGTGCCACCGACCGCGTGATCCACTCATTCCGCAACGAGCTCTATCCGGCGTACAAGACGGAGGCGGGCGTTCCGCGGGAGCTCCTCGCCCAGTTTCCGATCGCGGAACGCGCCATCGAGGCACTCGGGCTCGTCCTGTGGCCGATGGTCGAGCTCGAGGCCGACGATGCGCTCGCGACCGCGGTCATCCGTTGGATCGACGATCCGACGGTCGGACGGATCGTCATCTGCTCCGTCGACAAGGATCTGGCCCAGTGCGTCCGCGACGACCGAGTCGTGCTCTGGGATCGGCGCCGGGGCATCACCTACGATCGGGCCGGGGTCGAGGCGAAATGGGGCGTCTCGCCCTCCGCGATCCCGGACTACCTCGCCCTCGTCGGCGATGCCGCGGACGGCTATCCCGGGCTGCCGGGGTGGGGCGCGCGATCGGCCTCCGCGGTGCTCGCGCGATACGGCTCGCTCGATGCCATCCCCCAACGGGCGAGCGAATGGGACCTACCGGGTGGGGTGCGGGGGGCCGTCTCGCTCGCGGCCGTCCTCGTGGAACGCGCGAGCGAGGCGCGCCTGTATCGGCAGCTCGCCCGCCTCCGGCTCGACGCGCCGATCGCACAGCGCGATCCCGAAGAGCTCCGCTGGCGTGGTGCGGACCGGCCGGCCTGGACGGCATTCTGCGACGAGATCGGGCTGGCGCGACTCCGCGAGCGTCCGCATCGCTGGCGTGACGGGTGATCGAGCCCGTTACTGGCCGTCAGGTCCCGACGGCGCGCGGAAGGCTCAGGGCAAGCAGGGCCGGATGATGGCCCGGCGGGGCCGCGAGGATTCCGTTGGCTGACGCGCCCCTCCCCACCTCCAGCCACGGGCCGCCGGACGCGTCCGTGACCGTCGCTCCGGCGCGCTCGGCGATGAGGCCGGCGGCGGCGATATCCCAGGCGGACAGCCCGCCGGACTGGATGACCGCATCGAACCGACCGTTCGCGACATAGGCGATCTCGAGGGCCGCTGCACCCATGTTCCGGCTCACCCGGACGGCGGCGCGGACCGCCTGCACCCGGGTCGCCGCCGCCCGGCCCGAGATCGCCAGCGCGACGACGAGATCGTCGAGCCGGTCCTTGGCGGAGACCGCGATGGATCGACCCTGCGGGTCCGCGCGATCGTGAAGCAGGGCCGGGCTCTCGACGGAGGCGGCGAACGTCTCGCCGCGGGTCGGATCGTGGACGATGCCCACCGTCGCGCGACCGTCCACCACGAGCGCGATGGAGACGCAGAAGAACGGGATCCCGTTCGCATAGTTCACGGTCCCGTCGAGCGGGTCGACGATCCACAGCCGGCCACGTCCCGCGGCCGGCGCTCTCCCGGACGCCGGCGGATGGGACCCGGATTCCTCGGCGAGGATCCCGTCACCCGGACCGTGCTCCCGGATGGCGTCGATGATGAGGCCCTCGGAGAGGTGGTCGGCTTCCGTCACGACATCCTTCGCCCGCTTCCGGTCGACCCGTTCGAGCCGTCCGTAGCGATCCATGAGCACGACACCGGCTCGTTCGGCGACCCGCCGGGCGAACTCCAGGTCGCCGACGGGACTCACGGCTGGCTGCAGTCGACCGTGAGCGTCGTCACCGGTTTCACGCCGAGGAGGCTCGTCTGGCGGGTGAACGTCGCGCTCTCCCCGGCGGGGATCTCCGGACTGAGGAAGATCGCCGAGACGTCGTTCGAGAGGAGGGCCACGTCGTGGACCCGGCAGGTCGAGGCGCCGCCCTTGGTCCCGCGATTCGTCACGGCCAGGGTGATCGTGAGGCCAGCCGGCGTCCCCGCCGCGTCGGCCGTCACGGCGACTCCGGCGATCCGCGCATCGAACGGACCGATGCCCGAGAGGGCGAACCGTCCGACGAGCGCGATGACGAGGAACGCGATCCCGAGGGCGACGAACGCCGTGCCGTGGACCTGGGAGGCGGCCGGATCCGCGAGACCGAGGGGATTGCAGGAATCGCACATCGCGATGCCGATGGCGACCGGCCGGCCGCACCGCACGCACGGATGGGTCGGCTCCGGGGCGGGCGCCGGTGCAGGCACGGGAGCGGCGATCGTCGGCGGGTCGGGCATCGTCATCGGCACCGACGATGGTGCCACGGATGGCGGTCCCGGGCAGTCGCAGGATCAGCGCTGGACGGCCGCCTCGACGAGCGCGTCGACGTCCTCCGTCGTCCGGGCGGCGAGGATGACCTCGTCGGCACCCGCCGCTCGCCACCGCTCCGCCTCCGCGGCCCGATCCAGGGTCCACGGAGAACCGGCGAGGCGCGAATCGCGGGCCAGCGGGAACGCGACGATGACCCGCTGGGCGGCCCGCTCCCGGTCCTGCTCGGCGAGTGTCGCCAGGTAGGCCGGCAGGTCGCGCTCGAAGACGGCGGCCGACGTCGTCCAGCCGTCGCCGATCCGGGCCGCGAGCCGAGCCCCGGCCGTTGTCTCTCCACCGACGACGATCGGCGGCGGCGGCACCGGACGGGGGTACGCGTGCGCGCCGCGGAGCCGGTAGAAGCGACCGTCGAGATCGACCGGGCCCCCGGTCCACAGCGCGCGGATCACCGCCACCGCCTCCGTGAGACGGGCGACGCGCTCGGGCACGGGCGGGAACTCGATCCCGTAGGCGGCGTGCTCGGCGGGGTGTCCGCCGATCCCCATCCCGAGGACGAGCCGGCCACCGCTTGCCTGCTGGAAGGTCGCCGCCATCCGGGCGAGGACCGCCGGATGACGGTTCATCACGTTCGCGACGAACGTGCCGAGCCCGATCCGTGTGGTCGCAGCGGCGGTGAACGACAGGGTCGTCCACGCCTCGAGGACCGGATCGGCGAGCACGCCGCGACTGACGAAATGGTCCCACTGCCAGATCGTCGCGTAGCCGGCGCCCTCGAGGCGGAGGGCCTGGGCGCGGAACCAGGCGACGTCGACACCGATCGAGCGGAGGTTCACGCCGATCGGCAGGGTGGGCGAGGCCGTCCGCGCCGGGAAACTCGCCGCAGCCGGGTGCAGCGCCACGATCAGAGCCCCGTCTCGAACAGGCGGATGTCTTCGACGGACGCGGCGTGTCCGTCGCCGCGGGTATGGCGCAGCGCCTCCGCGGCCCCCAGTGTGGCGAGGTCCTCGGGAAAGCGCCCGATCATGTCGAGGACCACGGCTCGGATACGCTCGGCGTTACGCTCGAAGACCTCGAGGACGCTCATCGCGTCGACGACTTCGGTGCCTTCGATGACGCCGGCGTCGAAATCCGTGATGAGGCTGATGTTGACGACGGCCATGCCGAGCTCTCGACAGAGATAGGCCTCCGGGAACTGGGTCATGTTGATCACCTCCCAGCCGGCCTCGGAGAACCAGCGCGATTCGGCCTTCGTCGAGAATCGCGGGCCTTCGATGACCACGACCGTGCCGTGGTCGTGGACCGTGATGCCGTGGTCACGGATGGCCTCGATCGCGATCCGTCGCAACTCCGGGTCGTAGATCTCGGCCGAGCTCACGTGGCTGACGATCGGCCCGTCGAAGAACGTCTGGGCGCGACCTGACGTTCGGTCGACGAACTGGTCACAGACGACGAAGTCACCGGGCTTGACATGCGCCTGCAGGGAACCTGCCGCGCACGGACTGATGACCGCCCCGACGCCGAGCGATCGCATCGCCCAGACGTTCGCGCGGTACGGGACCCGATGCGGCGGAAGCGTGTGGCGACGACCGTGGCGGGGCAGGAAGGCGACCCGCCGCCCGGCAACCTCGGCGAGGAACAGGCTGTCCGAGGGCGGGCCGTACGGCGTGTCCACCTTGATCTCGCGGACGTCGTCGAGGAGCGAGTAGAAGCCGGACCCGCCGAACACGCCGATATCCGCCAGATCCGCCATCGTCGACCCGCCTTCGCCTTCACCGCTGCCGTGGCGGCGGCCGTTGCCGCTGCCGCTCGTCCGGCCGGGCGGCGATGCTACCGCGTCTGTCCCGCCGCCGTCCGGGTACGATGCGCCGATGACCGACCTCGACGCCACCACGCCGGGGGTCGAACTCGCCCTCGCGGACTGGCGTCGTCGCGTGGCCACGTTGTACTCGGACGTCCGGTTCCTCTACCGCGACGATCCGGTCGCTGCGTGGCACCGCTGGCGCGAGGAGCGGGCCTCGCTCTACCGCGAGCACCCATCGTCGCCCGTGCCGGCAGCCGAACGAGGCACGTTCCAGCCGCTCCACTGGGGCTACGACCAGCGGTTCGCCTTCGAGGCCGCGCTCATCCCGGAGCCGCAGCCCGATCCCGAGGCCGCGCCGGGCCCGTCGCTGGCGCTTCCGAACAGCGGCCCGGAGGCGCTGTCGATCCGCCGCATCGGGTCGATCGAGCTGCCGCTCCCCGGCGGGCCGGCGCGACTCGCCGCCTTCTGGATGGCGGGCTACGTCGGCGGCCTCTTCGTTCCGTTCCGCGACGCCACGAACGGGACCGAGACCTATGGCGCGGGCCGCTATCTCATCGACGCCGCGAAGTCGGCCGATCTCGGCGGCGACCCTGAGCGAGGGACGATCGTCTGCGACTTCAACTTCAGCTACCAGCCCTCGTGCGCGTTCGATCCGAAATGGGCCTGCCCGCTCGCTCCGCCGGAGAATCGGCTCGCGGCTCCGATCAGGGCCGGCGAGCGCATCGCGTAGGCTCGGCGGGCGCGCCGCGAGTGGTACGAAGGTCCTCCCGCGGGAGGACGAGTGCCGGGTCGCCCGAAGGTCCGCCGCGGTCCACCATCGACCGGTCACCGCTCATCGCAGGGGAAGCATGCGGTTCTTCACGTCCCAGCGCCATTCCGACGAGTCGCTCCTCTGGTCGCGCGACATCCGCTTCGTCAACCGGCTCGCCTCGACCCTGCCCGGGGGTCGCCTTCTCGAGCTCGAGTCCGGCGTGTGTCTCATCGCCCCGACGACCGAATTGACGGAGTCCCGCGCGGCCGAGATCGCTGGTGCGAGCCACTCGCCGGAGTACGGTCTCGTCCATGTCGACAGTTCGATCCCCGAGGCTGATCGGTATCTCGTCGCGCACGCCACCGCGGTGCAGCAGTCGGGGATCGCCGAGCGAGTGGGCATGGGACGATCGGTCGCCGTCGCCCAGACCAAGCTCCTCGCCCTGTTCTTCCGACTGAACCATCGCGTCGCGTTCCAGCCGATCGTCGCGATCGCGACCGGCGAGGTCCACGAGTACGAATGTCTGTTCCGGCCCGAGATGCCGACCCTCCCGACATCGATCAGCGGGATGGTCGAGGCGGCGATCAGCACCGGCCGGGCCGTCGAGCTCAACTCGTTCATCGTCTCCCGGATCCTCGATCGGATCGCTGGGCTCGAGGCCAACTCCGCAGCGGCGGGGCGGCCGAGTCGCCGGTACTCGGTGAACTTCACCCCATCGAGCCTGCTCAGCCCCGCCTTCTCGCCGCGGGCGTTCGCCGATCTCGTGCGACGGCACGACCTCGACCCGCGCCAGTTGACGCTCGAGTGCACCGAACAGCAGGCCGTCCCGGACGTGGAGCCCCTGACCCGCCACGTCAAGGCGCTCCGTCGCCTCGGCTTCGGCTTCGCGGTCGACGATGCCGGGGCCGGCTATGCGAGCTTCACGCTCGTCGCGGCGCTCCGTCCGACGATCATCAAGATCGACCGTGAGATCGTGCACGGCATCGGGGACAAGCGCGGTGATGCGAAACAGGCGCTCGTGGAGGCGTTCGTCTCGTTCGGCCGGCGGATCGGCGCCCGCCTCGTCGCCGAGGGGATCGAGACCCGACGTGAGCTCGCGATGCTCCGCACCCTCGGCGTCGAGTTCGGCCAGGGCTACCTCCTCGGACGCCCCCTGGAGGAGCCGAGCGCGCCTCGGCAGCTCCGCCCGATCGGCGTGCGGGAGGCTCGTCCGGCGGTCTCGCGGATGCGACCCTCGGCTCTGGCGGCCGCGACGTCCATCCGACGGGCCGTCACCCCTCGAGGCTGATGGTCCCGGTCGACGCGTTCACCGTGATCGGGATGGGCGCAAGCGGCTGATTCGTCGGCCCGGCGATGACCGCCGCGCCGTGGGTCGGATCGAAGGTCGCTCCGTGGCAGGGACAGATGAGGAAGCCCGATCCCGGATCGAACTGGACCGTGCAGCCGGCGTGGGTGCAGACCGCGTCGAACGCCACCACCGTGCCGTCAGGCAGCTTGACGAGGACGCCGGGGTCGCCGTTCTGGGGGTCCTGGAAGGCGATGGACCCCTGGCTCGTGAGATCCGCGACCGTACCGAGGACGGTGGCCGCTGTCGCACCCGTCGACCCGCCGGATACGGCCGGGGCAGTGCTCGGACCGACGCTCGGGGCAGCGCTGCCCTGGCCCGTCCCACTCCCGGGCGCGGGCGAGCCGCCGAGCGCCGTCCCGCGGTCGCGCTGACCGAGCATCTCCGCGCCGACGGTCCCGCCGAAGGCGCCGAGGGCGATCGCGCCGGCGCCGAGCAGCCCTCCCTGGAGGATCCGGCGGCGGTCCTCCGACGCACCGTCGTCCGGCCCGGCCCAAACCCCCCGCCGCGCGAGCCAGTCGTCCAGGGCGAAGCGTCCGCCGTGGCCGGCGAAGGCGAGCGTCAGCAGCCCGAACGCGTACGGCAGATCCGGCCCGTAGTAGTACGGCCGGGTGGGCCACGACGCGGTGAGCCAGAAGAGGATCGACAGAGCGGCACCCGCCGCAGCCGACAGCCGGAAGAGGAACCCCGTGAGGACCCCGAGTCCGATCGCGATCTCGGCGACGGCGATGACGATCCCGACGAAGATCGGGAACGGCTGGGCGAACACCTCGACGAGGATCGCGATCGGCGAGACCTTGACGAACTCGGCGAGTTGCGCGCCGATCGACCCCGCCCCGCTCGTCTGGAGGAACGCTGGATCGATGAGCTTGTCGAGGCCGGCGTAGACGAACGTGCCGCCGAGGAAGATGCGGAGCGGGAGCAGCGCGAGCGTGAGCGACGCGAGCCGCTCGGTCGCCGCCGCCTCCGTGACCCTGGGCTCGCCGCGCCGCGCCTCCGCCCGACGCCCCGCATCCTGACGCTCGCCCCGCGCCGCCGCGAAGTCGCGGTCCATCGGCATCGGTCGCGGTCGTGGACGGTCGCGGCGGGACATGGGCACCTCGGCGGGATCCGCCGCGCGGATCATGTGGCTGACACAAACAGGCGGCCGACCCCTGCCGGAACGGAACGCCTCCGCGATTGTGGCGGGGCCCGGTTGCGCCGCGGCCGATGACGCGGCCAAGGATTCGCAATCTCTTCGCGATCGCTTCATGACCCCGATGGCCGGAGGATCGAGCGCCGCTGCCGGCGTCCGGACGAGGCCTCGCGTACCATCGTCTCCTGCCCGTGGCCGCCGGACTCCGGCCACGCCGGGTCCACATCGAGCTCGCGGAGGACGTCGGATGAGCGAGGCGACGATCGGCTACGCCGCGATGCTCGAGCAGTTCGGGCCGCGCGAGGTGACGGACTACAGCGTCCTTGCCGAGCAGCACGGGTTCCGTGGGGTCATGGCCGCCGATCACTTCCAGCCGTGGGTCCCGCAGCAGGGCAATGCCGCCTTCGTGTGGAACGTCATGACCGCGATCGCCGAGCGGACCTCCGGTGACGTCGGGCCGGGCGTCACGTGCCCCAGCTTCCGGATGCACCCGGCGATCGTCGCCCAGGCGTCGGCGACGCTCGCCGCGATGTATCCCGGGCGCCATTGGCTCGGCCTCGGTTCAGGGGAGGCGCTCAACGAGCACGTCATCGGCGGCTACTGGCCGGAGACGCCCGAACGGATCGCCCGGATGTTCGAGGCGATCGAGATCATCCGCAAGCTCTTCTCCGGCAAGGACGTCAAGCACGACGGCAGGTTCTTCAAGCTCGAGACCACCCGCCTGTGGACGATGCCGGCCGAGCCGCCGCCGATCCTCATCGCGACCGCCGGACCGATCACGGCCAGGAAGACGGGCATGTTCGCCGATGGCCTCATCACCGTCGGCGCCCCCGAGTCGAAGATCGAGATGATCTTCGAGAAGTGCCGCGAGGGCTGCCGCGAAGCGGGCAGGGACCCGGCGGACTTCCGGTTCATCCTCCAGCTCCATCTCTCGTGGGCCGAGACGGACGAGGAGGCGATGCGGAACGCGATGGTCGAATGGCCGAATGGCGGGATGAAGTTCCCCAAGCAGGACATCCGCAGCCCGTCCGACTTCGAGCAGATGGCCAGGCTCGTTCGAGCGGAGGATTTCGAGGGTCGCATGCTCATCAGCGCGGATCCCGAGGCTCACCGGGCGTACATCCAGCGATTCCTCGACCTGGGTTTCGACCGGATCTATCTCCACAACGTCGGCCGCGATCAGGCGCGCTGGATCGAGGTGTTCGGACGCGACGTGTTGCCGAAGCTCCACCGGTGAGCGTCCGCTTCGGCGCCCAGCTCTGGTCGCAGCGATCCGACTGGGCTGGCTTCCGTGACGCGGCGATCGCCGCCGAGGCCGCCGGCTGGGACGGCGTCTGGACGTGGGACCATCTGCTGGCGATCCAGGGGCCGTGGGAGCAGCCGATCTTCGAAGGCTGGCTCGCCCTGGCGGGCGTCGCCGCGGTCACCTCGCGCGTCACCGTCGGCCTCATGGTCGGGGCGAACACGTTCCGCCGACCCGGCCATACCGCCAAGCTCGCGACGACCCTCGACGCGATCAGCGGCGGTCGGGCGGTCCTCGGCATCGGCGGGGCCTGGTTCGAGCGGGAGCACGATGCCTTCGGAATCGACTTCGGGATGAGCGCCGGCGAGCGACTCGACCGGTTCGACGAGGCAGTGGAGATCCTCCGTCGCCTCCTCGACGGGGAACGGGTCACCCACGACGGTCGCTTCTACACCTTGCACGATGCCGTCTGCGAGCCGCGCCCCATCCAGGCCCGACTGCCGATCCTCATCGGGGGCTCGGGACGCCGGAAGACCCTTCGGACGGTCGCCCTCCGCGGCGACGCCTGGAACGCCGCGGGCACGCTGGACGCCGTGCGCGACGCCGATGCGGCGCTCCGGGCCCACTGCGGCGAGGTGGGACGCGACCAGGCGGCGATCGAACGCACGGTGAGCTTCCCGATCGTCATCCGCTCGACTCGCGAGGCGGCGCTCACGCGCCTTGCCGAGCTGCGGACCCACAACGGGATGACCGTCGATTTCGACATCCCCGTGCTCGCCGGCCCACCGGACGCGATCGCCGCCGACCTCGCCCCATACATCGAACTCGGATTCCGTCACGTCATCGCCCGATTGCCGGCGCCATTCGATCGCGAGACGCTCGAGCGGATCGGAGAGGTTCGAACCGCCATCGAGGCCGGCTGAGCGGTGCGCGTCGTCGAGCTGGCCGGTGGCGTCGGCGGGGCGAAACTCGCCTTCGGCCTCCAGGCGATCCTCGACGCCGACCTCACGGTCGTCGTCAACACCGGAGACGACACGGATCGTCACGGCCTCCGTGTCTGCCCCGATCTCGACACCGTGACCTACACCCTTGCCGGCCTCGACGACCGGACACGCGGCTGGGGACTCCGCGACGAGACGTGGACCGTCGCCGGGCAGCTCGCCCGGCTCGGCGAGGAGACGTGGTTCCAGCTCGGCGATCGCGACCTCGCGACGCACATCGTCCGCACCGCCCGCCTCCGCGCCGGCGCCCGCCTGACGGACGTGGCCGTCGCCGTCGCCCGCTCCCTCGGGGTCAGGGCCACGGTCCTGCCGATGTCCGACGACGACGTCCGGACGGAGGTCCGCACGGACGACGGCTGGCTCGAGTTCCAGGAGTACTTCGTCCACCGCCGGCAGGAACCCGTGGTCCACGAGGTCCGCTTCGTCGGCGTGGACCGGGCCGAGGCACCGGCCCGCGTCCGTGGCGAGCTCGGGTTCGCGGAGGGCATCGTCATCGCCCCGTCCAATCCGGTCGTCTCGATCGCACCGATCCTCGCGGTCCGTGGGATGCGCGACCTGCTCGCCGGCGCCCGGCGCGGCGGCGTCCCGATCGTCGCGCTGAGCCCGATCGTCGGCGGCAGCGCGCTCAAGGGTCCGGCGGACCGGATGCTCGCGAGCCTGGGTCACGAATCGAGCGCCCTCGGCGTGGCCCGACTGTATGCCGACGTCGCCTCGGGATTCGTCCTCGACACGGAGGACGCCGACCTCGCTCCGGCGATCGAACGGGTCGGCCTCCGGACGTTCGTCGCGCCCACGGTCATGACGGACGACCCGAGCCGGATCGCCCTCGGGCGAACCGTGCTCGAGGCGATCCATGCGCTGCGGGCGGACGGGTAGGGACGGGGTGCCCGTGAGCCTGCCGGCCTCTCTCGATCGTGGTCGGATCGGCCCGCCCGAGCGGATCGTCGCGATCGTCCCGGTCCGCTCCCTGGAGGGGGCGAAGTCGCGACTCGGTGGCGTCCTCGACCCGGAGGAGCGGCGCGACCTCGTCGTCCGACTGCTCGAACGGACGATCCGGGCAGCGACGGCGGCCAGGCGGATCGCCGCGACGATCACCGTCAGCGCGGATCCCGTGGCCCGCGACCTCGCCGGCGCCGCCGGGGCCCATGCCATCGACGAGTCGGGGATCGGCCTCGTCGACGCGCTCGACACCGCACGGCGCGCGGCCGTCGACCTCGGCGCGAGTGCCGTCCTCGTCCTGCCGATCGATCTCACGGCGGTCTCGGCGCGCGCCCTCGACGAGGCGATCGAGGCGGCGACCGCCGACTCGCCACCCGACGTCCGGCTCGTCGCCCTCGTGCCCGACCGGCACGGTCGAGGCACCAACCTCCTGTTCGTCCGTCCGCCGGACGCCATCGACTTCGCGTTCGGCGGCGACAGCCGCTCGGCTCACGCGACCCGGGCCCGTGCGGCCGGTGCGCGATATGTCGAGCTCGGCGGACCGCTCATCGTCGACCTCGACACGCCGGACGATCTGCTCCTGGCGGCACCGGCCATCCTCGAACGGCCCCATGCCCACTGAGGCCGGGGGCGGTCGTGTCGAGATCGTCGCGGTGCCCGGCGTGCCGGAGGTCGTCAGCGGAGACGATCTGCCGGCGATCGTCGCCCAGGCCCTCGCCGCGGCGCTCTCGCCCGGCGGGTCGCTCGCGTCCGGCGGGCCACTCCGCCCGGACGACGTGGTGGTCGTCACCTCCAAGATCGTCTCGAAGGCCGAGGGCGCCCTCGTCGATCTCGCGACGATCGAACCACGTCCGGAGGCGATCGCGTTCGCCGAGCGATGGGACCGCGACGCACGACAGATCGAGGTCGTCCTCCGCGAGGCTCGGCGGGTCGTGCGGATGGCGAACGGGGTCCTCATCACGGAGACTCGGCACGGGTTCATCTGCGCGAACGGCGGCGTCGACGCGTCGAACGTGGGGCGGCGGTCGGGCGAGGTCGTGCTCCTCCTGCCGACCGATCCCGACGCCTCCGCGACCCGGCTCCGCGACGCGATCCGCCGGGAGCTCGGGATGGACGTCGCGGTCATCGTCTCGGACAGCTTCGGGCGGCCCTGGCGATGGGGCATCACGGATGTCGCGATCGGCGTGAGCGGGATCGCGCCGCTCGAGGACCTCCGGGGGACGCCGGACGCGGACGGCCGCCTCATGCGCTCGACGATCCGGGCGGTCGCCGACGAGATCGCCTCCGCGGCGGAGCTCGCCCTCGGCAAGGCGAGCGGCCGTCCGCTCGCGGTCGTCCGGGGGGCACGGCCGACCCGATCCGAGGCGACGATCGGCGATGCCCTCATGCCGGAGGCATTCGACCTCTTCCACTGACAGGAGCCGGGAGTCCCGAAGCCGGGACGGCCTCTGGCGCACACTGTTCGACGCGAAGCGGCTTACCCTGCAACCATCTGGACGCGAGCGGCGACCCGGCTGGGCGCGAGCGGCGACCCGGCGACGCACGCGAAGGGCAGGAACCCGTGAAGCTCGGTCTCCAGATCCCGTCGTTCACCTGGCCAGGCGGTCCGGCAGCCATCGGCCCGACCCTCGGCCGGATCGCCCGTGCCGCGGACGACGCCGGATTCGATTCCATCTGGGTGATGGACCACTTCTTCCAGATCCGAGGCGTCGGCCCCGTCACCGACCCGATGCTCGAAGGCTGGACCGCGCTTGGTTTCCTGGCCGCGAACACGACTCGGGCCCGCCTCGGGCTCCTCGTCGGCGGTGTCCATTACCGGCTGCCGGGCCTCTGGATCAAGGCCGCCACGACACTCGACGTCCTGTCCGGCGGTCGGGCCTGGTTCGGCATCGGCGCGGCCTGGAACGAGGACGAATCGCGAAGCCTCGGCTTCCCCTTCCCGCCGCTTGGCCAGCGGTTCGAGATGCTCGAGGAGACCCTCCGGATCGCTCACGAGATGTGGCAGGCCGAACGGGGCACGGAGGCGCCCTTCGAGGGCCGCCAGTTCCATGCCACGCGGCTCCTTAACAGCCCACCGCCGCTCTCGCGACCGCACCCGCCGATCATGATCGGCGGCGGCGGCGAGCAGCGGACACTCCGCCTCGTCGCGCGCTACGCCGACGCCTGCAACGTGTTCGGGTCGCCGGAGACGCTCCATCACAAGTTCGAGGTCCTGCGCGGTCATTGCGAGGCCGTCGGTCGACCGTTCGACGAGATCGAACGGTCGACCCTCCAGCCGGTCGCGATCGACGCCCGAGGTGCCGACGGGGCGCTCACGCCGGCTGCCATCGTCGATCGGGCCGGCGCGCTCGCCGATGTCGGGGTCCAGCACCTCATCCTCAGCGTCCGCGGGGTCGACGACATCTCGCGCCTCGAGCTCATCGGGCGCGACGTCATCCCGGCCCTCAGGACGCTCTGAGCAGGGACTGAAGACCGGCGCCGTATACTCCCCAGGGGTATCGCGGTCGTGCTAGGATTGAGGCGATGAACGAGCAGATGACGAACGCCGGGACGGCGAGCCGATCCCCGTCTCTCACGATCGACTTCGGCCATGAGGCGGCAACGTCCGTTTCGCCGGCGCCCATCGCTGCGGCGCCTCCGGCGGTGACCCCCCTCGCGATCCTCGGCGAGGCCGTCGCGGCGCCCGGCGGACCGATGTCGTCGCGCGGCGACGGGTCGCCGATCCATTCGAACGTCGTCATCATCGGTTCCGGGCCCGCCGGCCTCACCGCCGCGATCTACGCGGCCCGGGCGGACCTCACCCCGATCGTCCTCGCCGGGTCGGGCGCCGGTGGCCAGCTCATGCTGACGAGCGACGTCGAGAACTACCCGGGCTTCCCGGACGGGATCCAGGGCCCGGACCTCATGGCCGCCATGCGCGCCCAGGCGGAGCGATTCGGTGCCCGGATCGTCGACGTCGACGCGGACCGGGTCGATTTCGGCAGCCGTCCGTTCGGCATCTGGGCCCGCGGCATCGAATATCGCGCCGAGGCCGTGATCGTGGCGACCGGCGCGTCGGCGATGTGGCTGGGCCTCGAGAGCGAGGAACGGCTCCGCGGTCGCGGCGTGAGCGCCTGCGCGACCTGCGACGGATTCTTCTTCCGCGACAAGGAGATCGCCGTCGTCGGCGGCGGCGATACGGCCCTCGAGGAGGCGACGTACCTCACCCGGTTCGCGTCGAAGGTCCATCTCCTCCACCGCCGCGACCAGTTCCGGGGCAGCCGGATCATGGTGGACCGGACCATCGCGAACCCGAAGATCGAGATCCACTACAACACCGCCGTCGACGAGGTCCTCGGCGACGCCCACGTCGAGGGCCTCCGCCTCCGCGACACCTCGAGCGGCGACGCCCGGGTCATGCCGACGGACGGCCTGTTCGTCGCGATCGGCCATCGGCCGAACACGGAGATCTTCGGCGACCGGCTCGAGATCGACGCCAAGGGCTACCTGGTGGTCCGCGACCAGACCGGGTCGCGCGTCGAGGGCGTCTTCATCGCCGGTGACGTCCACGATCACCGCTACCGGCAGGCGGTGACGGCGGCCGGGGACGGTTGCCGCGCCGCGATCGATGCAGAGCGATGGCTCGAGGCGAGCGGGATCACCGCGACGAGCGCCGCGTCCGCCTCGTGATCGGCGGCGCACCCGGGCGGGCCTGAAGGATGGGATTCGGCGGGCGAGGCGGAGGCGGACGGGCCGCCCTCGGCGGCTCGCTCGGTCGGGGCAGCGGACGGATCAGCGGCCGTGGTTATCCCGAGAGCTATCGGGTCCCGCCGGAGCGCCGGGGTCGGACCATCCGCCGCATCGCGGCGTTCTTCAGGCCGTATCGGCCGCAGGTCGCGATCGTCCTCACGGCCATCATCGTCACGAGCCTCCTCGGCCTCATCAATCCGTACCTCCTCAAACTCCTCATCGACGACGTGATCGTCGGCCGGCACTATGGGCGGCTCGACCTCTACGTCGGCCTCATGATCGCGGTGCCGATCGTCTCTGGTCTCATCGGCGTAGGCCTCACCTACGTCAACAACCTCATCGGCCAGAACGTGATGCAGGATCTCCGGGGAGCCCTCTACGGCCACCTCCAGAAGATGCCGCTCCGCTTCTTCACGGAGACGCGCACCGGCGAGATCCAGAGCCACCTCGCGAACGATGTCGGCGGCGTGCAGGCGATCGTCACGGACACGGCGAGCTCGGTGACGGCGAACGTCGCGACCGTGCTGTCGACCGTCGTCGCGATGCTGCTCCTGGACTGGCGGCTGACAGCGCTGTCGCTCGGCCTCCTGCCGTTCTTCATGTATCTCACGTACCGGGTCGGGAAGGTCCGCCGCGAGGTGAGCAGCGAGACCCAGAAGTCGCTCGCGGACATCTCCGCTCTCACCGAGGAGACGCTGAGCGTCAGCGGGATGCTCCTCTCCAAGACCTTCGGCCAGGGCGCCCAGGACATCGCCCGGTTCCGGACCCTCAACGGGCGCCTCGCACTCCTCCAGATCCGCCAGGCGATGGTCGGCCGCTGGTTCTTCATGATCATCAGCACGATCTTCAGCATCACCCCCGCCGCGGTCTACTGGCTCGCCGCCACGCTCGCCGCGCAGGGCGACCCGTCGGCGCCGACGGCCGGCGTCATCGTCGCCTTCACGACGCTCCAGAGCCGCCTCTTCTTCCCGCTCGGACAGCTCCTCAATGTCCAGGTGGAGATCCAGGGCGCGCTCGCCCTGTTCGACCGCATCTTCGAGTACCTCGAGATGGATCCCGAGATCGTCGATGCGCCGGACGCGGTGGCCCTCGACCGGACCACGGTCCGCGGTCGCCTCCGCTTCCGGGACGTCGGATTCCACTACCCGGCCGCGGCGCCGATCGTCGCGGCGATGGCGGACGAGCAGGCCGCTCCCCTGGCGCTCGCCGCCGCGGGCGACGTGACCACGATCCCCGCGGTGCTCGCGGCGCCAGTCGACGACGTCCCGGCCCCCCTGCCGTTCTCACTCGACGGCATCGACTTCGTCGCCGAGCCCGGTCAGCTCGTCGCGCTCGTCGGTCCGTCCGGCTCGGGCAAGACGACGACGACCTACCTGATCCCGCGCCTCTACGATGTCACGGGCGGGGCGGTCGAGATCGACGACCTCGACGTTCGCGGGATCACCCTCGTCTCGCTCGGTGAGGTGATCGGCTTCGTCACCCAGGAGACCTACCTGTTCCACGCGAGCATCCGGGAGAACCTCCTCTACGCCCGACCCGAGGCGACCGTTGCCGAGCTCGAGGCGGCGACCAGGGCCGCCGCGATGCACGATCGGATCGCGGAGCTGCCGGACGGCTACGACACGATCGTGGGCGAACGGGGCTACAAGCTCTCAGGCGGCGAGAAGCAGCGGATCGCGATCGCCCGCGTCCTCCTCAAGGATCCGCGGATCCTCATCCTCGACGAAGCGACGTCCGCCCTCGACACGGTGAGCGAGCGACTCATCCAGACCGCCCTCGAGCGACTCGAGGAGACCCGCACGACGATCGCCATCGCCCACCGACTCTCGACGATCCTGCGAGCCGATCTCATCCTCGTCTACGATCGGGGGCGGATCGTGGAGCGCGGGACCCACGCCGAGCTTGTCGCCCGCGACGGTCTCTATGCCCGCCTCTACCGGGAGCAGTTCCTCACCACGATCGAGCCCGCGAACGGGACACCGCTCGAGGCAGTCCGGCCGGTCGCCTGATCGTCGCGCCGCGCGGACTACCATCCGCCATACGGATCGAGTCTTCCCCACCCTCGAGGAGCGCACGGATCGTGAAGGTCAAGACCGTCGACGTCCGCCACGCCGGTGGCGACCGCTTCGTCGCCAGCACCGGATCCGGCCACGAGATCGGTTTCGACTCGGCGGCCGGTGACACGGCCCTCCGGCCGACCGAGGCGGTGATCGCGGCGCTCGCGGCATGCGCTGGCATCGACGTCCACTCGATCGCCCTCAAGCAGCGTCAGGAGCTCGTCGCGTACGTGATCCACGTGCGGGCCGAGCAGCGCGACGGCCATCCCGACTACTTCACCCGGATCGACGTCGTGCACGAGATGACCGGACCCGGCCTCGAGACCGCGGCAATCCGTCGCTGCATCGAGCTCTCCGCGACGAGGTACTGCCCGGTCAACGCGATGCTGTCCGCGGGCCCGACCGAGATCCATCATCGCTACCGGATCCTCCGCCCGGACGAATCGCCAGAGGAGGGCGAGGTGCTCGTGAGCGGCCCGTTCCAACGCCCGGTCGTTGCATGACTATGCATATGCCCTGTATCATCATGCATGTCATGGCAGCGGTCCACGGATCGGAGACGTGCCCAGCGCGGTCGCCCGTGAGCGACCACGTGCGCCGGTGAGCGCGCGCGCCGAGGCGGAGATCGTCGCTGCGTCGATCGCGGACCGCCGCCACGACCGGGCCGCCCGGATCCGGGTCGCCATCATCGGCGCGACCGGGTATGCCGGCGGCGAGCTGGTCCGCCTGCTCGCCCGACATCCGTTCGTCGACATCGTCGGGCTCGTCGGCCGCGATCGCGACCATGCTCCGCTCAACGGTGTCCACCCCCACCTCGGCTCGACGAGCCTCACGGTGGACGCCGCGACCCCCGACGCCGATGCATACTTCCTCGCCCTCCCCCACGGGGCGGCGGGTGCGCTCGTCCCGGGGCTCGCGGCGGGAGGCCGGCTCGTCGTCGACCTCGGACCGGACTTCCGGCTCCGCGACGCCGCGGACTACCCGCGCTGGTATGGCTTCGAGCACCCGGCGCCCGAGCTCCTGCCGGTCGCCGTGTACGGCCTGCCCGAGCTTCACCGATCCGCGCTTACGGCGCTCGTCGACGCCCCGATCCGGATCGTCGGGGTGCCCGGCTGCTACCCGACGGCGACGCTCCTCGCCCTCGCGCCGCTCGCCCGGGCCGGGCTCGTCGGCGACCTCGTCGTCGACGCGAAGAGCGGCGTCTCGGGCGCCGGCCGCGAGGTGAAGGCGGATCTCATGTTCGGCGAGGTGAACGAAAGCGTCCGCGCCTACGGCCTCGGGGGCCATCGCCACGTCGCCGAGATGGAGCAGGAGCTCGCCGCCTGTGGCCGGGAGGCCGGACTGCCGGGCGACGCCAACCCCGGCGGTCGATCCGTCGACTTCGTCCCCCACCTCATCCCGATGGACCGCGGCATCCTCTCGACCTGCCACGTCCGACCGACCCGTCCGGTCGACCAGGCGGAGCTCGATCGCCTCTACGATGCCGCCTACCGGGACGAGCCCTTCGTCCACGTCGTCGCGTCCGGCCTCGGTCCCGCGACGAAGCACGTGCGGGGCAGCAATGACGCCCGGGTGCGCGTCCTCCACGACACGCGGACGAACCGGATTCTCGCCCTCGGCGTCATCGACAACCTCGTCAAGGGGGCCGCCGGCCAGGCGATCCAGGCGTTCAACCTCGCGGCCGGGCTGCCCGAGACGGCCGGCCTCGACCAGCTGCCGATCGCGCCGTGACCGGATCGTGGACGGCCATCGGACCCGTCTCCCGATGACGACCGAAGCCCGCCCGGCGGAGGATCTTCCGACGCCCGGGACGGTCCTGCCGCCGGTCGAGCGCCGAGCCGCGCTGCCGGCGGGTTTCGTCGCCGGCGGGGCGGCGATCGGGATCAAGACGTCCGGTCGGCCGGATCTCGCGATCATCGCCGTCGCCCCGGATCGACGCGGCCGAACCCCGGCGGCGGCGGCGGCCGTGTTCACGCCGAACGCCTTCGCGGCTGCCCCGGTGACGGTCAGCCGGGCTCACCTCGCCGCGACAGCCCCGGGCGGCGGCGGCGCGTGCGGCTGGGTCGACGGCATCGTCTCCACCTCCGGCAGTGCCAACGCGGCGACCGGGCCGGCCGGTGCGGCGGATCAGGCCACGGTCGCCGAGGCCACCGCCGCCGCGCTCGGGGTGGCGGTCGAGCGGGTCCTCACGATGTCGACCGGGGTCATCGGCGTCCGGCTGCCGCTCGATCGCGTGCTGCCGGGGATCGCCGGCCTCGCCGGGGGTGGCGGCGCCATCCCGGGGACGGGGCTCGTGGCGACCGATGGCGGGCTCGAGGCCGCGGCGATCGCCCTGCGGACGACCGATTCGCGCACCAAGGTCGCGACGACGACGGTGGAGATCCGGGGCCCGGACGGCAGCCCGACCCCGGTGCGGGTATCCGGCATCGCGAAGGGTGTGGGGATGATCCATCCGCGGATGGCGACGATGCTCGCAGTCCTCCTGACCGACGCGGCGATCGAGCCCGCCACCCTCGCCGGGCTGCTCCGACCCGCGGTCGCGCGGACGTGGGACCAGCTCACCGTCGACGGCGACACGAGCACGAACGACACCGTCATCGTCCTCGCGAGCGGGACAGCGAGTGCCCACCCGATCGAGGCCGGGACCCCCGGCGCGGTCGCGCTCGGCGGCGCGATCGAGGCGGTCGCCCGCGACCTCGCCCGCCAGCAGGCGGCCGACGGCGAAGGGGCGACGACCCTCCTCACCTGTCTCGTCACCGGCGCCGTCGACGATGCGGATGCCCGGGCGGTCGCCCGGGCGGTCGTTGCGAGCTCGCTCGTCAAGGCCGCCGTCCACGGTCGCGACCCGAACTGGGGCCGCATCGCGGGCGCCGCCGGGAACGCCCGCCTCGCCGATGCGGCGGTGCTCGTCGCCGCGGGCCTGCCGCTGGCCGCGGCCGAGGCGCGGGCGGGTCGCCCCGCCCGCCTCGAGCCGGATCGCCTCCGCATCGCGATCGCCGGGACGCTCGTCTTCGACGGCCGGACGGGCGGTCCGGTCACCGCGGACAAGGCGGCGATCCGGGCGGCGATGGACGCCCCGGAGTGCCTCGTCCGCCTCGACCTCGGCCTCGGCGACGGCCTCGGCGAGGCCTTCGGCTGCGACCTGACGGAGGCGTACGTGCGCGAGAACGCGGAGTACACGACGTGAGCGAGATCCTCGTCGTCAAGCTCGGCGGGACGACGATCGCCGATCAGGCGCAGGTCCTCGCCGAGGTGGCGACCATCGCGCGCCGCCGACCGGTGGTGCTCGTCCACGGCGGCGGTCGCCGGATCACCGAGTGGCTCGAGCGCCTCGGCGTCCCGAGCCGGTTCGAGGGCGGCCTGCGGGTCACGGACGCCCAGGCGCTCGAAGTCGCCGCGGCGGTCCTCCGCGGCGTCGTCAACAGCGAGCTCGTGTCCGGCCTGCGAGACCTCGGGGTGGACGCCGTCGGCCTGTCCGGAGTGGACGGCGGGCTCCTCATCGCCGAGCGGGTCGCAGGGATGGGACTCGTCGCCCACGTCGTCGGCCTCCGGCGCGACCTCCTCGATGCGATCCTCGTCGCGGACCAGGTCCCGGTCGTCGCCCCGCTCGCGCGCGACGAACAGGGGGTCGTTTGCAACGTCAACGCCGACGATGTCGCGGCCGGTATCGCCGCCGGTCTCGGCGCCCGCCAGCTCGTCCTCCTCACGGACGTCGATGGTGTCCGGGACGCGGACGGCCGTCGCCTCGAGACGCTGACCGTCGCCGAGGCGGAGGAGCTCATCGCGTCGGGCGTCATCGGCGGAGGCATGGTCCCCAAGATCCGGGCCGCCCTCGGAGCGCTCGGCTGGTCGGAGGCGGAGGCCGTCATCGCCGATTCGTCGGCCCCGGCCGCCCTCGAGCGCGCCCTGGCGGACCCGACCTTCGGCACCCGGATCACCGCCGCCCGGCCGGCGCGGGCCGGCGTCGCCTGAGCCGTGTCGTGACCGCGACCCGCAGCGTCGACGCCCGCGACCGCGCCACGGGACCGTCGAAGATCGCCCGCCAACGGGCGATCCGGGAGCTCGTGGGCCGCGAGCCGATCGGCAGCCAGCGCGAGCTAGCAGCCGCGCTCCAGGGGCAGGGCATGGCGGTCACCCAGGCGACCGTGAGCCGCGACGTCGCCGAACTGGGTCTCGTCAAGGTGCCCCGCGCGGACGGTCACATCTACGTCGCGGCGTCCGACATCGCCCGGTCGCCGGCGGCCGGGACGGACGCCCAGCTCCGCCGTCTCCTCGCCGACATCCCCGTGACGGTCGGGCGCAGCGGACTGATCCTCGTCCTCACCGGGACGCCGGGCACGGCCGGCTCGATCGCCCAGGCGATCGACCAGTCGAGCCTCACGGACCAGGAGGGCACGCTCGCCGGCGACAACACCCTCCTCGTCCTGTTCGCCGACGAGGCCCGCCTCGAGCGCTGGCTCGAGCGGTTCGATGCGCTCCGCGGACCGTCGGGCACCGCGCCGAGGCCCACCCCAGTGCTCAGCGGAAGGTCGTGACATGAAGAAGGTCGTTCTCGCGTACTCGGGAGGGCTCGATACCTCCGTCGCCGTCGCCTGGCTTCGCGAGCAGTACGACGCCGAGGTGGTCACCCTGACCGTCGACGTCGGTGGCGGCTCGCTCCGCGAGGGCGTCGAGAAGCGGGCGATCAGCGCAGGCGCGTCGCGCGCCTACGTCGTCGACGCCCGCGACCGGTTCGTGCGCGACTTCGTCTGGCCGCACCTCCAGGCGAACGCGCTCTATCAGGGCGCCTATCCGCTGGCGACGGCGCTCGCCCGGCCGCTCATCGCCCAGCTCCTCGTGGAGGTCGCCCGCCGCGAGGGCGCCGACGCAGTGGCCCACGGCTGTACCGGCAAGGGCAACGACCAGGTCCGCTTCGACGTCGCGGTCCACGCCCTCGACCCGGGACTCGAGGTCATCGCCCCGATGCGGATCGGGATGGGCCTCACCCGCGATCAGGAGATCGACTACGCCGCCGAGCGCGGGATCGAGATCCCGATCACGAAGGCCTCGCCGTACTCGATCGACGTCAATCTCTGGGGTCGTTCCTGCGAGACCGGCGTCCTGGAGGATCCGTGGGTCACTCCGCCGGCGGACGCCTACGAGTGGACCGTCGCGCCATCGAACGCGCCCGCCCCGATCGAGCTCGTCGTGGAGTTCGAGGGCGGCGTGCCGGTCGCCATCGACGGCGAACGGCTCGCAGCGGTCGACCTCGTCGATCGACTCCACCTGCTCGGCGGTGCCCACGGCGTCGGCCGGATCGACCACGTCGAGGACCGCCTCGTCGGGATCAAGAGCCGCGAGATCTACGAGGCGCCTGCGGCCACGGTGCTCCATGAGGCGCATCGAGCGCTCGAGGGGATGACCCTGACCAAGGACACCCTCCGCTTCAACCGTCTGGTCGCGAACGAGCTCGCCCAGCTGACCTACGACGGACTGTGGTTCTCGGCGCTCCACCGCGACCTGCGCGGCTACGTGGCGTCCTCGCAGCGGGTGGTCAGTGGCGAGGTCCGGATCAGGCTGGACCACGGCTCGGCGATGGTGACGGGCCGGCGCTCACCGCTCTCGCTCTACGACAAGGATCTCGCGACCTATGACAAGGGCGACGCGTTCGACCACGCGGCGGCCGTCGGGTTCATCGGGATCTTCGGACTGCCGTTGCGCGTCGAGGCCGCCCGCCATGGCGCGGTCGGAGCACGCTACGGCGCGGCGTGGACCTGGACCGACCCGCTCCTCGCCGACCTGCCCACCACCGTGACGGATCCCTCCACGGCCGCCGCGGCGGCCGACCCGTCAGAGGCGCTCCCCGCGAGCTGATCTCCCGGGCGCCTCCGCCTCCCGTCAGCCGGCGGCCAGGCGCAGCGACCCGCTTCGTCGCAGGCTCGGCGTCGCGCGTCGTCGCAAGCTGGCGTCCCGCGTCGTCGCAGGCTGGCGTCCCGCGTCGTCGCAGGCGCAGCGACCCGCTTCGTCGCAGGCTCGGCGTCGCGCGTCGTCGCAAGCTG